>Ga0209458_1000009_pt1 | contig 145652 bp, 138 predicted proteins | sample WorMetLIZAISLAND_FD_187411 | JGI IMG/M metagenome (GOLD analysis project Ga0209458, IMG submission 187411) | Marine gutless worms symbiont microbial communities from Max Planck institute for Marine Microbiology, Germany - Inanidrilus manae... ...
CGACACACACCACGAACGAAATCAGTTCATCCGCAGCTTCGTCGATGCCTACAATCGAACCAGACTCAGGTGCCTTGGATACAACGCGCCAATCGAGCGTCTGAACAATCACCCGGGACACAACACCATCGCCAGGGTCTCCTCGGCGACGATCCGCATCGCCGGCGAGGAATGGAAGTCCTTGCGGTCGCTGATGTACCAGTGGTCGTAGGCATCGGCGCAGCCGTGCAGGTAGACCCACTTGTCTTCAGGAATTCCGAGCGCACGGGCCTTGCCGGCCGACGTCAAGATCAGTGCCGCGGCCTGGTCGATGAAGGCGTTGGCGTTCATCAACTTGGTATAGGGAAAGCCGATATAGGGGTTGTCGGGCCCGACGGCGGCGATCTCCGCCGCAGCGAAGCCCTGACGCCGGTCGGCCAGCGGGTTGTTCGCCGCCACCGCGGCGAACTGGGCGAACAGGCTGCCCATGGCGGCCTGATGCCCGGCGATCGAGCGGCCGAGATGACCGCGAATGGCATTCTCGAACAGCGGATAGGCAAAGATCGCACCGGCCATGCGATGGCGGTCCTCAACGTCGTTCCAGCCGCGCCGGTCGACGCCCCACATCTCCGGCGCACCGCCGGGGTCTTCGCTCCAGTCGAGGTCCAGGCCCGATCGCTGCGCCGCCTTCTGCGTCGCCAGGGCCTCACCGCCGGCGATCAGCGCCGCCGCGACCTCGCCCCGCGTGACCATCTCGAACAGCCTGTTGATGCACCACTGCGGCATGTTGCCGCCTGGATGGGTGTAAACGAGCCGTTGCGCGTTCGACGCCACCAGGCGCCGGGCCAGCGACTTCGGCGGGTTGCTGTAGCGACCGAATGGACAGGTGAAGCGCCAGCTCGTATCCGAAAACGAGCGCACCACCAGCACCGTATCCAAGGCCTGCAGCAAGGCCGCGCCGGCACCGGCATCGTCCGCAGCCTGGCGGGCCGCGGCAGCGGTCAGGTCCATCGGCGACAGGGCCGCGGCGGGATCCGGCTCGCGCTGGGTGATCTGGCCGCAGCCGACCAGCACCGGAGTCCGGTCTTCGTTCATGGTTTCCTCCCGGTTCTTTTTTGTCGTTCAGTTGACCCCGACGGCATCACCCAGGGTCGGCCCGATCTCGCCGTTGAGCACCACATCGGCGTAGCCGTCGAGGTCGGTCGGTTCGCGATTGAGGATGCCCAGCCCGGCGCCGTTCTGCTTGGCCATGATGGGAAAGCCGGCGGCCGGGTAGACCACCAGCGAGGAGCCGATGGCGATGAACAGGTCGCAGGCCAGGGTTTCGGCCTGGGCCCTGGCCATTTCGGCCTCCGGCATGGCCTGGCCGAACGAAATGGTCGCCGTCTTCACGTAGTCGCTGCCGCAGGCGGTGCAGACCGGCGCCACCTCGTCGGGCAGGAAGGCGGCGCGGATGTCGGCCAGCTCGTGGCGCTGCCCGCAGCTCAGGCACTTGGCGTAGGTCGAGTTGCCGTGCAGCTCGATCACCTGTTCGTCCGGCACGCCTGAGGCCTGGTGCAGACCGTCCACGTTCTGGGTGATCACGCTGGTGGCCTTGCCGGCCGCCACCAGTTTCGCCACGGCACGGTGCCCGCGGTTCGGCTCGGCCTGCTGCATCACTTCGTCCATGGCGAACTTGCGCCGCCAGGACTCCCGACGCATCTCGGCCGAGGCCATGAAATCGCTGAACTCGATCGGCTGGTACTTGCTCCAAAGGCCGCCGGGACTGCGGAAGTCGGGGATGCCCGACTCGGTGCTGATGCCGGCACCCGTAAAGATCACCACGCGATCGGCGGCGGCGATCAGGTCGCGCAGTCGACTAACGTGTTCCGGATCGGCGAATGCCACGGCTGTCCCTCCCCTTTGCCCTGCTTCGCCACTCCAGGCCCTACATGCCCAGGATCAGCTTGGCCATGATGTTGCGCTGGATCTCGTTGCTGCCGCCGTAGATCGACGCCTTGCGCTGGTTGAAATACTTGCCGGCGAGCCCCATCGCGTGTTCGGGACCGATCGGTGGCTCGTTGCTGCCGAAACCCAGGACGTCGCGATCGAACGGCAGCATGTAGTAGCCCGCTGCCTCCATCGCCAGCTCGCCGATCTGCTGGCCGACTTCGGTGCCACGGGACTTCAGCAGCGACGACTCCGGGCCGGTGCGCTGGCCGCTCTGCAGCGATGAGAGAATGCGCAGTTCGGTCATCTCCACGCTCTCGGCCTCGATCTGCAGCGCCGCCAGCCGGCCGGCGAAGTCGGGATCATCCAGCAGCCTGCCGCCATCGCTGCGCTCGTGCGCAGCGATCTGCTCGATACGTTCCAGGCCGCCGAGCAGTGCACCGGCATAGGCGTTACCGCGCTCGAACTCGAGCAGGTACTTGGCCACCGTCCAGCCGTCGTTCTCAGGCCCGATGCGGTTCGACTGTGGCACGCGTACGTCGTCGAAGAACACCTGGTTGACCTCGTGATGCGGCGCCGCCGTCTGGTCCACCAGGATGATCGGTTCGACCCGGATCCCGGGCGAGGTCATCTCGATCAGCAGGAAGCTGATGCCTTCCTGCCGCTTGCCCTCGGTCGAGGTGCGCACGAGGCAGAAGATCCAGTCCGCGTCCTGGGCGCGCGTGGTCCAGATCTTGCTGCCGTTGACGACATAGTCGTCGCCATCCGCCACCGCGCGGGTCTGCAGCGAGGCCAGGTCAGAGCCGGCGCCGGGCTCGGAGTAGCCCTGGCACCACCAGACGTTGGATTCGAGGATGTCCGGCAGGAAGCGCTGCTTCTGCTCGTCGGTGCCGAACGCCATGATCACGGGCGCAACCATTTTGAGGCCAAAGCTGAGCACGCGTGGGGTGCCGGCGCGGGCGAGCTCGGTCTCGAAGATGTAGCGCTGGATCGCCGTCCAGCCGGGGCCGCCATGCTCCTCGGGCCAGTTCGGCGCGATCCAGCCGCGCTTGTACAGCTTCTTCTGCCAACGCACATGGTCGGCCTTGTCCAGATAGCCGGTCAGCGAGCGTTTGCTCTTCGCCCGCATGTCCTCGGTGAAGTGTTCGGCGATGAACGACCGGACCTCGTCGCGGAAACGGATCTCGTCACTGGTGAATGCCACGTCCACGGCGTCTTTCCTCCTGCTACATCCTGCGCGTGCGCAACCCGCCTGCGGGCTATTCGGCGTCCGGCTGCACGTCCGGCGCCGCATCGGCAAAGGCCGCGAGTTCGAGGCAGGCATCGTTGATGCGGCACAGCGTGGGATAGGGCGCCATGTCGACCTCGAAACGCGCGGCATTATACATCTGTGGCACCAGGCAGACGTCGGCCAGGCCGGGTGCGTCGCCATGGCAGTACCGGCCGGTGTCGGCATTGCCGGCCAGCAGCGCCTCCAGCGCCGTCAGGCCTTCGTCGACCCAGTGCCGGTACCACTTGAGGCGGTCCGCCTCGTCGACCCCCATCTCCCGGGTCAGGTAGTTCAGCACCTTCAGGTTGTCGATCGGGTGGATGTCCGCAGCGATCAGCAGTGCCAGCTGCCGCACCCGCGCGCGCGCCGCCGGCGTCGCCGGCAGCAGCGGCGGCTCGGGGTGCGTCTCCTCCAGGTACTCGATGATCGCCAGCGACTGGCCGATGCCGACATCGCCATCGATCAGCGTCGGCACCAGGCCCTGCGGGTTCTCTTTGAGGTAGGCGGGCGCGCGCTGCTCCTGCCGGCGCAGGTGCACGTAGGCCTCCTCGCGCTCCAGCCCCTTCAGGTTGAGCGCGATACGGACGCGATAGGCCGCCGAAGAACGGTAGTAGGTGTAGAGCTTCATGGTCATCCGTCAGGCTGTCGGTCGGGCCGGGTGATCGTGCGGCCAGACCACCGGGAACAGCGGGCCGCCGAGCAGGTCGCCATGTCCCAGGCCCGGATCGCTGGTCGGGATCGCCACCTCGCCGGGACGCATGCAATAGCGGGCATCGTCGCCGCACCAGCGCGTCGCCAGGGCCCGCCGGCGGTGCGGCGAGCTGCCCGTGCCCGGCGCCCCGTGCACGATCATCGCCTGGAACACCAGGCAGTCGCCCGGGCGCATGTCGAAGCTCAGAATGCGGTAACGCTCGCGCGCCGCGTCGATGTCCGGCAAAGGCGGCAGACCGGTGCCGGCATAGGCCGATCCATCGCTGAAGTGGGCCGGGTTGAACGACTGTCCCCAGTTGTGGCTGCCGGCGACGAACTCCACGCCGACCTCGCGTGGCACCGGATCGAACGGCACCCAGAGCGACGCCACCTGGCGCCCGGACACCGCCCAATAGGGCTGATCCTGGTGCCACGGTGTCCGCGCCTGGGTGCCCGGTTCCTTGACCAACAACTGGTCGTAGAAAAAGTTCACCCTGGTCGAACGCATCACCCGCGCGGCGATCTCCGCCGCCGGCGACTGCATCACATAAGCACGGAAATCCGCCTGTCGTTGCCAGATGTCGAGGTCGCCGAAGAAACGCCCGGTGCCGTTCGCCGGTTCATAGTCCTCGGCATGTGGCCCCGGCGCTGCCATTGCCGCATCGACCGCCGCAGCCATGTGGGCGATCCACCCGGCGTCGAACATCGCCCGCAGGCAGACCACCCCGTCCGCTTCATAGGCGGCAATATCGGCTTCGCGTATGGTGTTGAGAGGCCGTCGGTTCATGCCCGCAACATAGCGCGACCAGCGCGGACGACACAGGGCTTGCTTTATTTAACCAATTTGTTAAATATAGATCACGCTCTTCTTTCGCACGGGAGGCCCCTATGCCATCGTCCCTGACCCCATCGCAGACCTACCAGGAGCAGCGCGAGGCCCTGCGCCAGGCCGAGATCGCCCTGAAGGACCAGCGCGAGGCCGTGGCGGCTCTGCGTCGATCCCTGCCGCCCGGTCCCGAGATACCGGACTACACCCTGCATGAAGGCCCCGCCGACCTCGACGCCGGCGACGAGCCGGTCCGGCCGATCCAGTTGTCCGAACTGGTGCCGGCCCATCGCCCGCTGGTGGTCATTCATTTCATGTATGGCGGCACGCAGACCGATGCGTGCCCCATGTGCACCATGTGGGCGGACGGCTACAACGCCGTGGCCGGCCACCTCCAGCAAAGCGCCGACGTGGTCCTGGTGGCGAAGACCGAGGTCGCGACGCTGCGGGCCCTGGCGCGGGCGCGCGGCTGGCGCAACCTGCGCCTGCTGTCATCGGCCGGCACCGCGTTCAACGCCGATCTGCAGATGGAGGACGCGGACGGCAACCAGATGCCGGGGGTGAGCGTTATCGAACAGGCCGACGGCGGCATCCGCTTGAGCTACTCGGGTTGCGCCATTATGGGCGACGGCCACTACCGCGGCCTCGACATGCTGAGCCCGGTCTGGAACATGCTGGACCTGACGCCGGCGGGCCGCGGCGACTGGATGCCGGCCCTGCGCTACGGCTGAGGTGCCGCCGGCGGCGTACCCTTCGTGCGCGGCCAGACGGTGGGGAACATCGCACAGGACATGGCGTCGCCGGGCGTCAGTCCGTGCCCTTCGATCGGCGGCGAGATCTGCCCGCCGCGTTGGCCATAGCGGGCATCGTCGCCGAGCCAGCGGGTGGCGTAAGCCCGCCGGCGGCGCGCTTCGGACAGGTTCCCCGGGGCGCCATGCACCGTCAGGGCATGGAAGAAGATACAGTCGCCGGGCGCCAGGGCCCAGGACAGCATCCTGTGCCGGTCACGCTCGGCATCGAAGTCGGGGATCGGCTCGAAGCGTGCGTCCTGCACCGCCAGCGCGGTATTGCCCGCGTTGAAGTACTGCGGCGCGAACCAGCGGCCCCAGCGGTGCGAGCCGGCAACATACTCGACGCAGGCCTCGCGCGGCACCGGGTCCAGCGGCAGCCAGATCGAGCCGACCATGGCGCCGTCTACCGGGTAGTAGGGCTGGTCGTGATGCCACGGTGTACGCTCACGGGTGCCGGGCTCCTTCACCAGCAGGTGGTCGTGATAGAACGCGATCGTGCGACTGCCCAGCAGCGTGGCGGCGATCTCGGCCGCCGGGGAATCGAAGACGAAACGCCGTGCCTCGGGCCAGCGCTGCCATAGCTGGAAGTCGACGAAGAACTCGCCCGGCGCGCCGGCCGGCGTGTTGCGCCGGACCATTGGCCCCGGCTCGGCCTTGTCCACGGCCTGCGCCAGCAAATCGAGCCAGTCGGTATCGAACAGGCCACGCAGGCACACCGCGCCATCGCGGCGATAGTCCTCGACCTCGCCGTCAGTGATCTCGCGCAGCGGGCTTTCGTTCAGCATACTGGATCCATAGTTCGCTCAAGACGATTCTGGACCATGCAGGACAGTGCCGCAAACGGACAGCAACAACGTCTCGCCGCCGCCTTCGCGCAAGACGAGGTCGACAGCATCCGCCTCGGTGGGCGCGTCCGCGCCATCGCCGTGGCGATCCTGGCCGTCTGGGTGGCGGTCGAGAACGCCGACCTGATCCGCAGCAGTTGGTATGGCGGCCTGATCCTGCTGTTCGGCGTGGCCGGCCTGGTGATGTCCTGGCTGGCCCGCACCGGACGCTATCGCTCCTGGATGAAGTACCCGGGTGCCGCCTTCGACGCCGCCCTGTTCGTGTTCATCGTCATTTCCCCGGTCCCGGGGGCAACAGGTCATCTGCCGCCACAGATGGGACTGTCGCAGGGCCTGTTCATCTACGCCCTGATTCTCCTCCTCAGCGCCGCCTTCATCTATACGCCCTGGTATGCCTTGTGGACCGGGGCCTGCCTGGCGCTGTTCTGGGCCCTCGGCTATCTCTGGGTGGCGAACCTGCCCGACAGCGTGCTGTGGGCCGACGTGCGCGACAGCATCACCGACACCGACAGCATCTGGCAGGCGATCAGCCTGCCGACCTACGTCAATCCCTACCTCGCCGTGCGCGATATCGTCGTCGTCCTGGTCGGCGCCTTCATCATCGCCATGGCTGTACGCCGGGCCCGCAGCATCATCGTCCGGGAAGCGGCGACCGAAGGGCGGCGGGCCAATCTGGCGCGCTACTTCTCGCCCGACATCGTCGACCGGCTTGCCGACGGCACCGACGCCATCGGCGCCGAACGCCGCCAGCAGGTGGCGGTGCTGTTCGCCGACATCGTCGGCTTCACCCGATTGTGCGAAACGGCCAGCCCGGCGGCGGTGATGAGCCTGCTGCGTGGCTTCCAGGCGCGCATGGAACGGGCCGTTTTTGCCCATGGCGGCACCCTGGACAAGTACATCGGCGACGCGGTGATGAGCACCTTCGGCACGCTCAAGGCCGACGCATCGGATGGCGAGGCAGCGCTGCGCTGCGCCCTCGACATGCGCGCCGCCGTCGCCGACTGGAACCGGGAACGCGACGCACAGGGCCTGCCGCCGGTCCGCGTCGGCATCGGCGTTCATATCGGTGAGTGCGTCGTCGGCGACGTCGGCGGCGCCCGGCTCGAGTTCACGGTGATCGGCGATGCCGTCAACGTGGCCAGCCGGCTCGAAGGCATGGCCCGCGAACTCGACGCCGACATCGTCATCAGCGAGGCGTTGGCCGAGGCGGTACGGGGCGAACAGCAGCAGGCGCTGCTCAAGCCCTTCACGGCGCACCCGCCGGTCGCGCTGCGGGGCAAGCGCGACCCGGTGGGCATCCTGGTCTATCCGGCCGGCGGCTGATCCCGGCGCACAGCGGCCACAGGCCGCAGTGGCGCCGGTGCGGGCAAGCGGATACAACCGGAGCGTCGGCACAACACATCGAGGCGATGACCGAGAGCAGACCGCTGCGGCGGCACGACCCGAGGATCGAGGCGGCGTTCTGGCGCGAAGAGCGCAACGCCGTGCGCTTTGTCTGTCTGGTCCGCGTGCTGGCGGTGATCCCGGTGGCGGCATGGGTCTGGATCGAGGCCGGTGCCTTCCAGGGTCTCTACTACGCCGGCATGGTCTCGCTGTTCGCCGTCACCGGCGCGCTGCTGCTCTGGCTGGTGCACCACGACCACTATGCGCCGTGGATGAAGTATGCCTTCGCCGCCATCGACGCGATGCTGCTGGCCTACATCCTGCTGGCACCGAACCCGCTCGACCCGTCGCCGGTGCCGGCACCGGTGGCGCTCAGGTTTGGCAACTTCAAGTACGCCTTCCTGCTGCTGCTGTTCTCCGCCTACGCCTTCTCGCCGGCGCTGGTGATCTGGACGGGCGGATGGCTCGCCGCCGTCGGCAGCCTGGTGGTGCTGTGGATCGCCACCCGGCCCGGCGCCATCACCTGGGGCGACCTGAACCCGGCAGGGCTGTCGCTGGACGAGTTCATGAACATCTACCTGCATCCCGAGTTCGTGGTGCTCGACGTGTTCTATCGCGACGTCGTGGTCGTGCTGGTCGCCTCGGGCATGCTCGCGGCCGCAGTCTGGCGGGGGCGGGAGCTGGTCCGGCGGCAGGCGACCTCGGCGATGGAGCGGGCCAACCTGGCCCGCTACTTCTCGCCCAACATCATCGAGGATCTGTCGCAGGGACGGCTCGACCTGCGCACCGAGCGCGAGCAGCCGGTCGGCGTGCTGTTCGTTGACCTCGCCGGCTTCACCCACCTGTGCGAGACGCTGTCACCGCCGCAGGTGATGGACCTGCTGCGCGGCTTCCACAGCCGCATGGAGCACGCCGTGTTCGCCAATGGCGGTACCCTCGACAAGTATATCGGCGATGCCGTCATGGCCACCTTCGGCACCCCGGACACGGGACCGAACGACGCCACCAACACCGTGCGCTGCGCCCTGGCCATGGTCCGATCGATCGGCCACTGGAATACCGAGCGGGCGACCCAGGGTCGGCCGCCGGTTCAGGTCGGAGTCGGCGCGGAGTACGGCAATTGCATGGTCGGCGACGTCGGTGGTGAAACCCGGCTCGAGTTCACCGTCATCGGCGACACCGTCAACGTCGCCAGCCGGCTGGAAGAGTTGAGCCGGCCAATCGATGCCGACGTGGTGATCAGCGAGAACCTGGCGGCCGCCGTACGGCGCGAAGGCAACGGCGACCTGCTGACGAACTTCAAGAACCTGGCGCCGCAGGACATCCGCGGCCGGGCGCAGCCCCTGGCGCTGCTGACCTGGTCGGCGCCCGACGCAACCCCGCCTCAGGCGCCGCCGTTCCGCACCACCTCCTGATCGATGGCGCCGAAGATGCTGTCCCCGGCGGCATCCAGCATCTCGATGCGGATACGGTCACCGAACTGCATGAACGGAGTCATCGGCTTGCCGTCGTTGATGGTCTCGTACATCCGCACCTCGGCGATGCAGGAATAGCCGACGCCACCGTCGGCGACGGCCGAGCCGTGGCCATCCCCCTGCTTGTTGGAGACCGTGCCCGAGCCGACGATGCTGCCGGCCGTCAGCGGCCGCGTCTTCGCCGCATGGGCGATCAGCGCGGGGAAGTCGAAGGCCATGTCCTCGCCGGCGTCGGCCTTGCCGAACAGTTCGCCGTTCAGATGACAGAGCATGGCCCCGTGCAGCTTGGCGCCGTCCCACGCCGCGCCCAGTTCGTCGGGGCTGACCGCCACCGGCGAGAAGGCGCTGGATGGCTTGCCATTGAAGAAGCCGAAGCCTTTGGCCAGCTCGCCCGGGATCAGGTTCCGCAGCGAGACATCGTTGACCAGCATGACCAGGCGGATCGCTGCAGCGGCCTCGGCCACGCTCGCCCCCATCGGCACGTCGTCGACGATCACCGCGACTTCCGCCTCGAAGTCGATGCCCCAGTCCGCCGATGCCATGACGATGTCGTCGCGCGGGCCGAGGAAGGCGTCAGAGCCGCCCTGGTACATCAAAGGATCGGTCCAGAAGCTGGGCGGCATCTCCGCCCCGCGCGCCTTGCGCACCAGTTCCACGTGGTTGAGGTAGGCACTGCCGTCCGCCCACTGGTAGGCCCGGGGCAACGGCGACGCGAGGGAAGCCGAGTCGAGGGCGAACGCCCCCTCTGCCCGGCCGCCGTCGAGCGCTGCGGACAACTCCTGCAGCGCCGGCGCGACGTTGGCCCAGTCGTCGAAGGCGGCCTGCAGGGTCGGGACAATAGCGCCCGCCTCCACGGCCCGACTGAGGTCGGTGCTGACCACCACGAGCCGGCCGTCGCGGCCGCCCTTCAAGGACGCAAGCTTCACGGTTCTTCTCCTGCTCTACTCGGCCGCCTGGCGGCGGTTGGCGGCGCCCCAGCTGTCGACATAGCCCGTCCACTCCACGCCCTGCGCGGCCGAGGAAACCTCGAGCATGTCGCGGGTGTCGATCATCACCGCGACCTCGTCGGTCTCGCCCGACTTGGGCGTGAAGGCGTTCTCCAGCGCCTTGGGATGCGGTCCGTGGGCGAAGCCCGCCGGATGCAGCGTGACCATGCCGGGGTGGATGTTGTCGCGGCTGAAGAAGTTGCCCTGGTGATAGAAGATCACCTCGTCGTAGTCGTCGTTGGAATGGAAGAACGGCACCTTCAGCGCACCGGGGTCCTGCTCGAACGGACGCGGCACGAAGGTGCAGACGACGAAGCGACTGGCCAGAAACGTCGTATGGGCCGACGGCGGCACATGATAGCGGTGGCTCATCAGCGGCCTGATGTCCCGCCAGTTGAGCCGGACCGGCATCAGGTTGCCCTTCCAGCCGACCGCATCGAGCGGGTTGAAGGGATAGGTGATGGTCGAGATCAGCTCGTGCCGCTTGACCTGGACCTGCCAGGCGTTCTCGTCCTGCTGGGCTTGGAACGCCTCGTCGATGTGCGGCGTCTCCAGTACCGCCGGGTCGAAGATCGCGTGGTCGCCGACAAGGCCCTTGTCCGGCAGCAGGAAATGATCGTTGCTGGCCTCGATCAGCAGCATCACCGCGGAACCTTCGGCCTCGATGCGCCAGCTGGTGTTGCGCGGCAGCATGATGTAGTCGCCTTCGGCGAAGGTCATGTGGCCGAAGTCGCAATAGAGGTCGCCCTGCCCCTGGTGCACGAACAGCAGGTCATCGCCGTCGGCGTTGCGCACGAGATGGTCCATCGCGCCTTCGGTGCGCCAGATCCGGATCCGCGTGCTGGCGTTGGCCAGCAGCGGCTGCGCCGTCCACGGACCCGCACCGCCGGCGTCGAAGCGGGTGGTGTCGAAGGCCCTGGGCCGCAGCGGCCCTTCCCATTCGATCCAGCCGGTCGGCGGATGGCGGTGGTAGAAGTGCGTGGCCGGGCCGAAGAAGCCTTCCTTGCCCATCTCACGCTCAAAGGTCGCCTCCGGCAGGTCGGCATGCGCCTGGCGCGACGCCTGACCCTCGATGCGCGGAAACGAGATCCACTTCCTGGCCATCTGCTGCTCCCTTGCTAGCCGTTGCCGTCGGTGGCGGCGTCGAGCACGCCGCGACGGATCTGATCCAGCTCGATGGACTCGAACAGGGCCTGGAAGTTGCCTTCGCCGAAGCCCTCGTTGCCCTTGCGCTGGATGATCTCGAAGAAGATCGGCCCGATCACCGTGTCGGTGAAGATCTGCAGCAACAGGCCGCCGCCCTGCTGTGGGCCGCCGTCGATCAGGATGCTATTGCGCTGCAGGCGTTCCAGGTCCTCGCCGTGTCCCGGCAGGCGGCTCTCGATCTGCTCGAAGTAGGTGTCCGGGGTGTCCTGGAAACGCACCTCGGTCTGCCGCAGGGCTTCGACGGTGGCGTAGATGTCGTCGGTGCCCAGCGCCACGTGCTGAATGCCTTCACCCCGGTAGGCGTCGAGGTATTCCTGGATCTGCGACTTGTCGTCGGACGACTCGTTGATCGGAATGCGGATCTTGCCGCAGGGGCTGGTCATCGCCTTCGACTTCAGTCCGGTCAGCTTGCCCCCGATGTCGAAGAAGCGGACCTCGCGGAAATTGAACAGCCGCTCGTAGAACTCCGCCCATTCCTGCATGCGGCCGCGATGCACGTTGTGCGTCAGGTGGTCGATGTAGCTCAGACCGGCGCCCACCGGTTCGGCCTCGACGCCGTCGATGGGCACGAAGTCGACGTCGTAGATGCTGCCCTGCGCGCCGTAGCGATCGACCAGATAGATCAGCGAGTCGCCGATCCCCTTGATCGCCGGGATGTTCAGCTCCATCGGGCCGACCTGTCCCTGGTAGGGCCAGGCCCCGGCATCGACCGCATGCTGGAACACCTTGCCGGCATCCTTTACCCGGAAGGCGATGGCACAGATGCTGGGCCCGTGCATGCGGGCGAAGGACTGCGCGAAGCTGTCCGGCTCGGCATTGATGATAAAGTTCACGTCGCCCTGGCGGTACAGGGTGACGTCCTTGGAGCGATGCCGCGCCACCGCGGTAAAGCCCATGTGTTCGAACAACTGACCCAGCGCGGCCGGGTCCGGTGCGGCGTACTCGATGAATTCGAAGCCGTCAGTTCCCATCGGGTTGTCCCAGAGGTCAGCCATGGCTCCCCTTTCCCTGAATAGCGCGATTGATTGCCTGGCACGTCCGCCAGCGACATCGGTGCCGCCGGCTTGACGTTGCGAACCGATCTCATGATAATAGTTACGTTTGAAACTAATTTCAAGACACCAGATCCATGACCGAGCCGCCTTCGATGCCTGGGCCCGCGCCGGCCGACACCCCGGACGTCGATCATGACGGCATCCTGGCGCTCGAGCGCTTTCTGCCCTATCGCCTGTCGCTGCTGACCAACACCGTCAGCCGCGCCATTGCCGGCGACTACCAGCAGCGCTTTGGCCTGAGCATCCCGCAGTGGCGGGTGATGGCCGTGGTGGGGCGGTTCGCCGACCTGTCGGCCAACGCGGTCGCCGAGAAGACGGCCATGGACAAGGTGATGGTGAGCCGCGCCGTGGCCGCCCTGCTGCGCCGCGGCCTGCTGGCACGGCACACGGACCCGGACGATCGCCGCCGCTCGCTGCTGCGGCTTTCGGCCGACGGACGGGCGATCTACCGGCAGATCGTGCCGCTGGCCCTGGACTTCGAGGCCAGGCTGCTGCAATCGCTGAGCGAGAGCGACCGGACGACCCTCGACCGGATCATCGACCGGCTGACGGAAACCGGCCGGCGGCTCGGCGATACGGCCTGAGGCAACCCTCAGGCCGCCAGGCGTTCGCGCAGCAGATCAATCCGGTCGTAGCCCCAGAACAGCTCGTCGTCGACGATGAACGTCGGCACCCCGAACACGCCCCGCTGCTTGGCCTCTTCCTGGATCACGTCGTGGCGCTGCCGCCCCTCGCCGACGAGAAACCCGGCGAAGCCGTCCGCATCGGCGCCGGCCTCGGCCAGGCAGGCGGTCACCGCGGCGACGTCGTCGACCTCCAGCTCATGCTGCCAGAAGCGCGGGAACAGCAGCTCGTTGTAGGCACGCAGCACGCCAGCGTCCTTGGCATACAGCAGACCGATCTGGGCGGGCGAGGAATCGTAGACCTTGCGCGGGCCGCGGACCGTCAGGCCCCGCTTGTTAGCCCAGCGCCGTGCGTCCATGTAAGCGTACTTGACCTTGCGCCACTGCGCCTCGCTGCGGCTTTCCACGGCGCCCAGGAAGGACGGGATGTCGAGTGTGAATGGCAGCCAGTCGACCTCCACGCCGAAAGCGTCTTCCAGCTCGTACGCCGGTGCCATCGCCAGGTAGGCGAACGGGCTCTTGTAGTCGGTATAGAGGGTCACGACGGGTTTCGGCATGGCATGGCTCCGGCACTGTGACTGCGGCTCGCGCGGGGAAGATACCGCACTATATCCCTCAGTCGCCGGTCGCTGCACGCCAGCGTCCGCCACCCTGCACAGGAGAGCCGCCGATGACATCGCTTGCAACACCGGGGCCCGAGGCCTGGCCCGCCCTGCCCTACGCCGAGTGGCGTGACACCTGCACGACCCTGCATCTGTGGACGCAGGTCGTCGGCAAGGTCCGCACGGCGCTGACGCCCTGGCTGAACCATTCCTGGCATGTCGCCCTGTATGTCACCGCGCGTGGATTGACGACGTCGACGATCCCGGCCGCGCAGGGCGCCTTGCAGATCGACTTCGACTTCGTCGACCAGCAGCTTGTGCTGCAGCTCTCCGACGGCCAGTTGCGGCGGCTGCCACTGGAACCCCAGACAGTCGCCGCTTTCCACGACCGGCTGCTGGCGTCGCTTGCCGATCTGGGCATGCCGGTGACGATCCATGGCGCACCCAACGAGGTCGTCGAGCCGATCCCGTTCGCCGAAGACACGCTGCACAGCGCCTACGACGGCGCGGCGGCGCGGCGGTTCTGGCAGGCCCTGGTGCAGATCGACCGGGTGTTCAAGCAGTTCCGCACCGGCTTCATCGGCAAGTCGAGCCCGTCGCATTTCTTCTGGGGCAGCTTCGACCTGGCGGTCACCCGCTTCTCCGGCCGGCGCGCGCCGATGCATCCCGGCGGCTTTCCAGCCATGCCGGACGACATCACCCGCGAAGCCTACTCGCACGAGGTCTCCAGCGCCGGCTTCTGGCCGGGCGGCGGACCGGTGGACGATGCCGCCTTCTATGCCTACGCCTACCCGACGCCGGACGGCTTCGGCGACGCCGCGGTACAGCCGGAGGCGGCCGCCTTCAACGCCGAGCTGGGCGAGTTCCTCCTGCCCTACGACGCCGTGCGCACGGCGCCGTCGCCCGACGATGCGCTGCTGGCGTTCCTGCAGAGCACCTATGAGGCCGCCGCCGACAAGGGCGGCTGGGACCGCGCGGCACTGGAAGGCCCGCTGGGCGTGCCGCGGGTGCCGCGGCCGGTCTGACCAGACACACGGCCAAATGTGAGATAATCGCCGAGGCTGTCGGTGCCCGGCGCGAACGACCGGCAACGGCAGGGAGGCCACGACGTCACAGGGAGGACAAGATGAACCGGATATCTCTGGCACTTCGGCTGTTCGCCGTCGCCGTGCTCGCCACGACGATCAGCGCCAGCGCTGATGCCGCCGACGAGACGCAGCGGCGCATCGTCCAGCAGTCGAAGGCGATGGTGTCGTCACCGCCCTGGCCCGCCGGCGACGAACTTGGCATGGCCAACACGCTGGGCCCCGGCACCTGGGCCCGCTGCGCCTATCACCTTGGCGCCGCCGGGGCCAAGACCTACGAGCTCAGCCACGAGCGATCCAACAGCATGCCGGCCTCGCCCTTCGGCCGCCCACTCAGCTACGCCTTCACGCCGACGATTTCGCTGCCCGGCACCCGGCACGCCTTCAACGGCGAACAGGTCAATGGCGGCGAACCCGGCGCACAGGGCACGCAGATGGACGCCCTCGGCCACTTCGCCTTCTACGATCAGGCCTGGAACGGCGAAGGCCAGGCACCGGTCGACCGGGCGAAGTATTACGGCGGCCACAGCCAGGCCGAGGTCAAGCCGACGCCGGACTCGCCGCTGCTCAAGCTCGGCATCGAGAAGGTGCCGCCGATCGTCACCACCGCCGTGCTGCTGGACGCCAGGGCGCATCTGGGCGGCGGCGCGCCACTGGCCCCGGGACAGATGGTCACGGCCGCCGATATCAAGGCGATGCTGGCCGCCCAGGGCCTGTCGTGGCGCGGCATCCTGCCGGGCGACGTGGTCTACATCTACACCGGCTGGTCCGATAACTGGGCCGATCCGGATCAGGCCAAGCGCTACTACATGATGGGTCCGGGGCTGGCAGAGGACGGTGCCCGCTATCTTGCCGAGCGCGCCGTGGTGCTTGTCGCCCTGGACAACCCGTTCACCGACCCGGTCGCGGACGGCCAGCTGCAGCAGCAGGCGGCACCGCCCCAGGGTATGGACCGCGGGCTGCCGTTCATGATCCATCACTACAACCTGACCCAGGCGGGCATCCACAACATCCAGAATGCCAAGCTCGACACCCTGGCGGCGGACAAGGTCTGGACCTCGTGCACCATGATCCTGCCGCTGCGCTCACGCGGCCATGCCGGCTCGCCGGTCCGACCGGTGGCGATCGGCGCGCCGGACGGATAGGCCGGCTCGCCGGATCCGGACCTCATCAGCAGCGCTGCCTCGCATACGCGCCGCGTTCGCGCTAGCGTCGGGCCCATGCTTGATTTCGCGACATGCAACGCGGCCCGCCTGCGACGCGATGCGGCGTTCGATGGGCTGTTCTTCACGGCGGTGAAAACGACGGGGATCTATTGCCGCCCGGTCTGCCCGGTGAAACAACCGTTGACGGCCAACGTGGTCTACTACCCCTCCGCCGCGGCGGCGGAACGGGCCGGCTATCGGCCCTGCCTGAGGTGCCGACCCGAGACGGCACCGTTCTGCGCCGCATGGAACGGCACCCAGACCACGGTGCAGCGGGCGCTGACGCTGATCGATGCCGGCGCCCTCGATGAGCACGGCGTCGACCGGCTGGTCGAGCGTCTTGGCGTCGGCGCCCGACACTTGTCGCGGCTGTTCCGGCGCCATCTCGGGGCAACGCCGTTGCAGACGGCGAAGACCAGGCGGCTGCAGCGGGCCAAGCGACTGTTGGACGAGACGGATCTGCCGATGACCGAGATCGCCGCCCGCGCCGGCTTCACCAGCCTGCGCCGGTTCAACGCGGTGGTCCGCGAAACCTATGGCCGCCCGCCCACGCAATTGCGATCAGGCCAGGCACGCCGTCATGGCTGAGACGATGAATGCGTTGGCCTATACCTACCTGGACAGTCCCGTCGGGCGGCTGTTGCTGGCCGGAGACGACCAGGCGCTGACGCTGATCAGTTTCCCCAGCGGTAGCAGGACGCGCCGTCCCGAAGCCCGCTGGCATCGCGACGAAGCCCCCTTCAGCGAGGCGATAGCGCAGTTGCGCAGCTACTTTGCCGGCGAGCTCACCCGCTTCGAGCTGCCGCTGCGCTTTCTCGGCACCGACTTCCAGCGCCGCGTATGGACCGCCCTGCGCGACGTTCCTTACGGCGAGACGACGTCCTATGGCGCGCTGGCGCGACGGATCGGCAGGCCGAAGGCAAGCCGGGCCGTCGGCGCCGCCAACGGTGCCAATCCGCTGCCGATCGTCGTGCCCTGTCACCGTGTCATCGGCGCCGGCGGCGACCTGCGTGGCTTCGGCGGCGGCCTGCCGGTGAAGCAGTATCTGCTCGCACACGAGCGTCAGCGCGTGCGCAGTTAGCCGTGCCACTGGCGCGGCGTTTGGCCGTGCCCTACTCTCGGCTCATGTCTGCGATCACCCATCTGCGCGCCCAGGCCTACAACAACGCCTGGGCCAATCACCGTCTGCTCAGCGCCTGCGGCCAGCTGACGGCCGACGAACTGGCCGCGCCGCGGACCAGCTTCTTCCCAAGCATCATCGACACCTGGAATCACATCCTCACCGTCGACTGGTTCTACGTCAGCGCCCTGGAAGGCGACTGCGTCGGCTATGCCGCGTTCGAGCCCGAAGTCCCCTGCCCCGCCTTCACCGACCTGGACCGTGAGCAGCGCGCCGTTGACCGGCGGCTGATCGCCGTCTGCGAAGCGCTCAAGGACGACGACGATCTCGGGCGCATTGTCGACATCGTCCGTGATACCTGGACGCAGCAGGAACGGGCCGACCGCACCTTGCTGCACCTGTTCCAGCACCAGGTGCACCACCGCGGCCAGGTGCATGCGATGCTCGCCGGCACCGCGGTCAAGCCGCCGCAGCTGGACGAGTTCTTTCCCGGGCATGAGAAGGAACAGGCCTTGAGGCGGCAGGACTTCGCCGAACTGGGCTTCGACGAAGACACCATCTGGGGCTAGAGGGCGTTCGCTTCGATTTGAATCACGTGCTTTGACACCCTTCGAGACGGCCGCTAGCGCGGCCTCCTCAGGGTGAGGTTCTTATTGTTCGCTCCTCATCCTGAGGAGGGCCGCAGGCCCGTCTCGAAGGATGAAGGCCAAAGACCAAGCCACTTCCGATAAAGCTGACCTGCACTAGCTTCGCCAGAAGCCTTCCTTGTCGATCTGGTGCAGGGCGTCGAGCTCGACCGGGGTGGGCAACGGCGTCTCGCGCACCTGCGGCACGCACTTCAGGTCCCAGCCGGTGTTCTCCATCACTTCCGTCAGGGTGTGCCCGGGATGGATCGCTTCCAGGTGCAGCTCGTTGTCCGGGCCGTACGGGCGCAGCACGGCGCGGTCGGTGATCACCGCCGCCGGGCCGCCGCCGGCCAGGCCGGCGCGCCTGCGGGCATCGCCGCCGTCGAGGTAGCCGGGCGAGGTAATGAAATCGACCTGCTCCACCAGGCGGTGCTTCTGGTGGTTCATGATCACGATCAGCCGTTCCGCCATGGCGGCGATGTCGGGGGCGCCGCCGGAGCCCGGCAGTTTCACCTTCGGTGCGTGCCAGTCGCCAATATAGGAGGTGTTGATGTTGCCGAAGCGGTCGATCTCGGCGCCGCCGATGAAGCCGGCATGGATCCGACCGCCGCTCAGCAGCCCCATGATCTGGATCAGCCCGGTGGTCCAGGCCGCACCCAGCTGGTTGGGACCGTCGCACATTGTATAGAGCATGCCGTCGGCCGGGGCGTAGCGGGCGACGCCACTCTCGAACAGGCCGACCGCGTTGGGCGCATGGGTCAGCCGGGCCACGCCGTAGGCGGTGATCGGCAGGCGCATGCCGACAAAGATCCGCTCGCCGTCGGCGATCTCGCGGGCGGCGGCGATGATCATCAGTTCCTGGGTTGAGTAGTCCGACATGGCCCCGACGTCCGCTGACTATTCCGTGGCGTAGTTGGCCGGCGCCGACGGCGCCTGCCCGAGGATCCGCAAAGCCTCCAGCTGGCCGCCAAGCTTTTCGCGGTAGGCCGCGTGATCCGGCAGGTCACGCACCCATTCATCACACCAGCGCTCGAAGCCCTCCGGCTCGCGGGTTTCCTTGTGGTAGTCGTGGAAGAAGGCGTTGTCGCGCTGCCAGCGGCCGATCAGCATCGAGGGATGGTTGGCTGCCGGCACGTGGCAGACGGCGTTGACGCCGAAACCGGGGATCAGCACCCGGCTGGGGTCGGAGGCGATCACCGACGGCTCGACGATCTCGTCGGCCAGGACGATGATCCGGTCAGCGGCGATAGAAGCTTCCTGAGTCAGCCCGGTCGAGCCCCAGAAGTGCGAGTTGCCGAAGCGGTCCGCCCGCTGCACCACCAGGAAGGCCACATCGGGCTTCAGCGCCGGCACCAGCGCGACCGGATCGGGCCCGTCGGAGAACGGGTTGTCGGCCAGCCGGATGCGCGGGTTGCAATTGATGATGTCGGAGCCCAGGATCGACTTCACCGGCACGTAGGGCAGGCCGTAGGCACCGGCGAAGAAGGCCATGCCGATGGTGAAGTTGGAATAGTCGTAGATGGTGATCGGCTGCGGCAGCCCCTGCTCCGCCGCCCGGCGATAGTTGTGGCCCATGCCGCCGGAGACATTGCCGACCCAGGCGCCGGTCACGGTGGCAACGCAACCGGCGCCGATCAGCATGTCGGTGGAGATATCGGAGATCGGCGCGATCATGTTGAGCTGGCGCCGCCCCTGGCGGATCAGCTCATGTGTCGCGGCATAGGGAATGCCGTGCTCCAGCGCCGCGCCGAGGACGATGCCCATGCCGTCGGTGACAAAGGTGGCGACAGCCTCCTGGAGGCTGCAAAGCTTGTCGTGGTTGATGACGTCCTCCCCCGGCGCCGGCGCGGCGACACGCCGGCTTCGAGGGCCCAGCGTAGCCGGCCTGCGGCCGGCAGACAAAGCGTTCAGGTCGGCCGGGGCCGACGCGCCCGGGTCAGGTGCTGGTGTAAGGCCGCTGCACCCGGATCGACACCACCCGGCCCTGCCCCGGGCTGCGTCTGCGTCGCGTCTTGCGCTCCTTGCGCTGCCAGTCGTGCTCCTGCTCCAGCGCGCCGCCGAGGCGAGCGTCCTTGACGACCCAGATTTTGCTGTCGTCCGGCGCCCAGACGCCGTGCGCGTGCGGGTTCGGCGGCTGCGGCGTCATGATCATCAGTGTGACCTGCTGCGGGCTCTGGCTGACCGTCATCTCGAAGCCCTCGTCGATGATCAGCCAGTAGGAGTCGATCGGCAATGCATGCTCGATGGCAGTGTCGATGGCCTTCACCAGGCCGACCGAGAAGGCCGGCTCCAGCGGCTGCAAGTGCGGCCACCAGCCACCTTCGTCCTCGAACCAGTTAGCCTCCAGATACTTGCAGATGGCGTCGATGTTCGGTGCCTTGCACGGCGCGAAGATGTGCTTGCGAAAGACCGGTACCAGGCCCTCGAACCCCTTCGGCTCGAGCGCCATGACCGCCTTGCGTAACGCCGCCAGGCGACGCGGCGCATCCTTGCGATGCGAAATCTGATCCAGGTAGTAGCAGAGTGGTCCCTTGGAGATATGCGGACCCGGCGCAAACCCTCCCATGCATCCCCCTTTAAGCGCATTGAACCGCTGTTGCGCTTGGTGTCGATGCGCACCTGCGTCCGCCAAGTCTTGTCCGGCTGCTTGTCGCGGCCCGGTGCGCTGGGCCCTCAAGGCCCGGATATCAACATGCGGAAAATGGTCCTGTCAATTCGGCAAGTAATCGGCGAATGAAAGGAACGAATTCGTATGCTGGGATATTTGGAGTCCCGCAGAATCTCAACCCAGCGAAGCGGCGACGGCCTGCGCGTCGCGCAGGTCGGCGGTCTCGGCGCCCTCCGTGAACCAGTTCAGCAGCGGCAGCAGAATTTCACGCGCCGCCGTGCCGCGGTGGTCGTCGACCAGCAGTTGCGACAGGCCGACGGCTGCCCGCAGTTCCAGCGACTTCGCCTGCTGGTGACGGGCCACCGACAATGCGCGCTCGAAGCAGGCTTCCGCAGCGGCGGCATTGTCGGGCGTCTGCCCCATCAGGAACACACCCTGCAGTCGTGCCATCTCGGCGTCCCAGAGCCGCATGCCGCGGCCGTCGACCAGCGCCATCGCCTCCGACAAGACCTCCAGCGCCCGGTCGAACTGGCCGGTTGCCCCGTAACCCTCGGCCCGGCGCATCAGAGAACCGGGCCGGCCCAGTTCCGTGCCGGTCGCCTCCAGTGCGGCCATGCCTTCCTGCAGCTGTGCCATCCCGGCATCCACCTGGCCTAGGCCGATCAGTGCATTGCCGTGCTGGATCGCACCCTGCGCCTGATAGTAGGAGAACCCGTGTTCGGTGGAGATCTCGATCATCTCCGCCGCGACCTGCTGCAGGGCTGCGTCGTCACGTCGGCACCGGTGCACGCGCGCGGCGAACATCAGGACGAATGCCAGGCTGAACGGGTGGGCGGCATTGCGAGCGATTGCCATCGCCTCGTCGATGCGCGCCAGCGCCCGGTCGGGATAGCCCAGGAACCAGAGCGTCCAGGCCAGGTACGACAGGCAGAAGACGCCCGGGTCCTGGCCATAGATCAAGGCATGCCGGCGATGCCTGACCGGATCGTAAAGCGTCACGCCGGCTTCCAGGTGATCGCGGGCGGCCGCCATGTCGCCGAGGTGCAGCTGGGTCATGCCCAACGCCCCCTCGGCCTCGAGCCGCAAATCGTCGTCCTGTCGCTGTTGCGCCAGTGCCGCCAGCTCGCCGGCCAGGCGATGCGCGCTTTTGACATCGGCCCGGACGAAGTTCGACAGCAGCAGCCCCCAGATCACCGGGAACAGCTTTGGCGTTTCCCCCAGCTCTTCGCACAAAGCCCGGGCCCGCTCGTAGACACTCTCGACGTCCGGTGCGGCATAGCCGTGGATCGCCCGTAGCGCGGTGCCACGGCTGGTCTGCAGTTCCAGCTCGAGCTCGCTGCGCCAACGCCCCGGTGACAGCCTTTGCAGCGCGTCCAGACCGCTGCCGATATGGTTGAGCGCCTCGATATGCGCCGAGCGGGCGATCGCCCGCTCGGCCGCCTGTTGCCAATAGACCGCCGCCTCGTTGGCATGGCCAGCGTGCCAGAAGTGATGGGCCAGTAGCTCGGGCCGACCTTCCGCGGTATCCGGCAGGCCATGTTCCAGCACCCGGGCGATGCGCTCATGATATTTCTGCCGCGTCCGTCGCAGCAGGCTTTCGTAGGCGGCGTCCTGCACCAGGGCATGTTTGAACGTATAGGTCGCCTCGGGCGGCGTGCCACGCTCGAACACCAGTTCGGCGCTGACCAGCCGCCGCAGCGCGTCGTCGAGCTTCGGACCGACGTCGTCGACCACCCGCGACAACAGCGCGTAACTGAAGTTCCTGCCGATCACCGCGGCCGCCTGGGCAACCGCCCTGGCATCGCCCAGACGGTCCAAACGGGCGGACAGTGATGCCTGCAAGGTGGTCGGCACGTCCGCGGCGTCGGTCCCACCCTCGAGACTGGCTTTGGTCAGTTCCTCGGCGAACAGCGGCACGCCGTCGCTGCGGGTCGCCACCCGGGCGACGAAGGCCTCGGACACCGGAGTGCCGGCAACCACCCGGACGATCTCGGCCACGGCATCAGGTTCGAGGCGGTCCAACTCGATGCGCGCGCTGTGCTTGATGAACGGCGGCTGCCATTCGGGACGGTGGCTGATCAGCAACAGCACGCGCGCGTCGGCTATTCGCGCCAGCGTCCGCTCCATCAGTTCCTGCGTCGTCGGATCGATCCAGTGTGCATCCTCGAACAGAAACAACACCGGCCGTTGCCGGCTCAGGCGCAGCAACTCCTCGACCAGCGCGTCGAGGGTCCGTCCCTTACGTTGCGGCGGCGACAGCTCGAGGGCGCCATAGCGGTGCCTGAAACGCAGCTGCAGCAGGCTGGCGAACAGCTGGCACATTTCGCGGTCGCCGTCGAATAGCACTTCCAGCTTGTCCAGCCGGCTGTCGTTGTCGTCGTCGCTGAGAAAGCCGGCGGCATGCTCCAACTGGCGCACGACGGGAAACAGCGAACTGTTCGAGAAATAGGGCGAGCACTGGTAGCGCAGCCGGATGTGGGGCTGGCCAAGGACATCGTCGCGCATCGCCTCCAGCAGGCGGGACTTGCCGATCCCCGCGTCACCGGAAACAAACACGACCTGGCCCTCGCCCGCCTGGGCCCTGGCCCAGCGGTCGCGGAGAAGGGCCAGTTCCTGGTCGCGCCCGCACAAGCGGGTCGGCGTGCGCCCGTGCGCCGCCACGAAGCGGCTGTCGATGTCGCGCGGACCGACGATGCGCCAGGCCGGCACGGGCTCGGCGAAGCCCTTGAGGGCCAGCGTGCCCAGATCGGCGACTTCGAAGGTCTCGCCCAGCATGCGCCGGGTCAGGTCGGATACCACGACCTCGCCGACGCCGGCTTCATGCTGCAGGCGGGCGGCCAGGTTCGGCGTCTGGCCGGTCACGGCGTCCATCTCACGCCCGCCCTCGCCGATCAGGTCGCCGACCACGACCTGGCCGGTGGCGATGCCGACCCGCGCGCGCAGGCTGTCGCCGTCGCCAAGCTGCACCCGGGTCACCGACTCGACGGCCTCCAGGCCCGCGCGAACGGCCCGTTCGGACTGGTCCTCGTAAGCGCGCGGCCAGCCGAAGTAGGCCAGCACACCATCGCCGAGGTACTGCGCCACATGTCCGCCATAGCGTGAGATCGCGCCAGAGACGGCGTCCTGGTAGCGCCGGATCAGCAGACGCAGATCCTCGGGATCGAGTTGCGTCGACAGCGCCGTCGAGCCGACGAGGTCGCTGAACAGCACCGTCAGCTGTCGGCGTTCCGCCCGGTCGAAGGGCACGGCCGGCGGCTCGGCCGTCGCTTGCGTGGCGCCGACCTGGGCGGCGATCGCCTTGAGCAGCTTGCGCCGGTCACCGACAGCGGCAACACCCAGCTCTTTGAGGTCCTCTGCGGTGAGATGCGAGAGAATGTCGAAGTCGACGTTGTTGTCGACGAACGCCTGGACATAGTCCCCGAAGCCCAGCGCGCGCAACCATCGGCCCAGATCATCGGCCATGTCACTCTCCGCCCGGCGTTATGACCCGCCGATGCGACCCAGGCCCGGCAGCTTCAGCGCCAGTGGCGCCACGTCAAAGCCGAAGGTCAGGCCCAGCAGGTTCACTTCCAGGCCTTCTTCCGCCCCGACCATGATGCCGGCCAGGCCGAACAGCGAGACCTGCTTGCCGGTGCTGCTGGGGCTGTCGGCGAGCAGCTCGCCATTTGGCAGGAAATCCTTGCCGACCGCCAGCGGCGGCAGTTCCAGCCGCAAGGACGGCACCTCGCGGGCGACGAAGGCGGTGAAGGTATTGCTGTTGGGGCCGGGCCAGACCCGATAGTGGTTGGCGTAGGGATAGCGCTCGGCGGCCGCCTCGACCTCGTCGATCAGGGCATCGACCCCATCGCCGCGCAGGTCCAGCAGCAGCTCGGGTCGGCTGCCGAACCAGTAGGCGTCAGGAATGCCGTTGCTGGCGCGCAGGGCGCGGCCGCCGCCGTAGGCGTACCAGCCGATCACTTCCAGCCGCGTGTAGCTGGCGGCACCCGTCGGCTTCACGGCAAACCAGGTATGCACGCCAAAGGCGCCACGCCAGCCGTAGGTGCGAGCGGCATAGATCTGCAGCACGGCCTCATTGGTGACAGCCGGATCCGGCGCCTGGCCGGAACTGTCGCGTCGCGCCTCCCACCAGCTGGCCGCGCTGGCAGGGCCGGCCATCCTCACCGCCAGGCTCGACAGCAGGGGTACCAGCAGCAGCACGACGGCGGCATAGAGCCACCGCCAGCGGCGGCGCACCGGGCGACCCGTCGTTTCTCCGGCCCGACTTCGCCCTCGCGCGCCCATGCCATGTCCCGATCAGATCAGTCCGGCCAGGGGCGACGATGGATCGGCATATTGCTTCTTCGCCATGCGGCCGGCCAGGTAGGCCTGGCGGCCGGCGATCACCGCGTGCTTCATCGCCCTGGCCATGCGCACCGGGTCCTTGGCTTCGGCAATGGCGGTGTTCATCAGCACGCCGTCACAACCCAGCTCCATCGCCACGGTGGCATCCGATGCGGTCCCGACGCCGGCGTCGACGATCACCGGCACGTTGGCATTCTCAATGATGACGCGGATGTTGACCGGGTTCTGGATGCCCAGGCCCGAGCCGATCGGCGCCCCCAACGGCATGATCGCGCAGCAGCCGATCTCTTCCAGCGCCTTGGCCTGGATCGGATCGTCCGAACAGTAGACCATAACCTGAAAGCCCTCCTTGATCAGCAGCTCGGCCGCCCTGAGGGTCTCCGGCATGTTCGGATACAGCGTCTTCTGGTCGCCCAGCACCTCGAGCTTCACCAGGTCCCAGCCACCGGCCTCGCGGGCCAGGCGCAGGGTGCGCACGGCGTCTTCGCCAGTGAAGCAGCCGGCGGTATTCGGCAGGTAGACGTAGCGCTTGGGATCGATGTGATCGACCAGCATCTCCTTGTCCGGGTCGGTGACGTTGACCCGGCGCACGGCGACGGTGACCATCTCGGCGCCCGAGGCTTCCAGCGCCCGGCGGTTCTCGTCATAGCTCTGGTACTTGCCGGTGCCGATGATCAGCCGCGAATGCAGGCGGCGCCCAGCCACTTCCCAGCCGTCCTCTTCCTCGGTCGAGTCGGCCTGCACGTCGCCACCACCGATGAAATGGACGATCTCCAGCGCGTCGCCGTCGGCGACGATGGTATTGCCATAGGCCGACCGGGGTACGATCTCGAGGTTGCGCTCCAGGGCGATCTTGCGCGGGTCAAGGCCAAGCCGGAGCAAGAGCGCGTCCACCGTGAGCGGCGCCTCGAATTCCCGGTTCTCTCCGTTAATGACGACATGCATGGCCGAACGCTTCCAACAGCTGCTTAAGAAAACTCGCCTCTAGCCGATAGTATGGGTGCGCGGGCGGGTGCTTTCAACGCGGGCGCTGCCGCTTCCCATACCGCCAGCGACTCAAGTATAAGGTGCCATGGCGCGAACAGCGGCGGCACGGCCGATGGCAAAGCGGATTTTGGTCCTAAACGGGCCCAATCTCAACATGCTGGGGCTGCGCGAACCCGAGATCTACGGTGCAGAAACCCTTGATGACATTCGTCAGCGCATGGAAAGCCGTGCCGGCGAACTGGGCGTCAGCCTCGACTTTCGCCAAAGCAACAGCGAAGGCGAACTGGTCGGCTGGATCCAGCAGGCCGCCGGTCACGTCGGCGGCGGCGCTGGCGCGGCCGATGCCATCATCATCAACGCCGGCGCCTATACCCATACCTCGGTGGCCGTACACGACGCGCTGCGGGCCGCGGGGTTGCCGGTGTACGAGGTGCATCTCTCCAACATCTACCGCCGGGAGCCATTTCGCCATCATTCCTATATCAGTGCCGTGGCCGAAGGCGTGCTCTGCGGCTTCGGCCCGAATGGCTATCTGTTCGCGCTCGAAGCCGCGGCAGGCAGTGGGGATTGACGGCGCGCCGGCGCGCGCCGACAGGAACAACAGTGGAGCCGGCAAGCAATGGCTAAGCCCGACGTCGACAAAGAACTGATCCGAGAGCTGGCGACACTGCTCGACGAGACCGGCCTCACCGAGATCGAGGTGGAGGAGGACGATCGCCGCATCCGCATTGCCCGCCATGCCGCCGCGGCGGTGGCCGCGGCACCGGCCGTGGCAGCGGCGGCACCGCCACCGGCGCCCAGCGCCCCGGCGGCGGAAGCGGCCGCGACCGGCGATCCGGCCAGCCACCCGGGTGCCGTCGCCTCGCCCATGGTGGGTACGGCCTATCGTGCTCCCGATCCGGAGGCGCCGCCATTCGTCAACGTCGGCGAGGCGGTGCGCGCCGGCCAGACGGTGCTGATCATCGAGGCGATGAAGACCTTCAACGAGATCCCCGCACCGCGCGACGGCACCGTGCGCGAGGTCTTCTTCGACAATGGCACGCCGGTCGAGTTCGGCGACGCGCTGATGATTATCGACTGAGCGGCCACGTCACCGGTGTTCGAGAAGGTCCTCATAGCCAACCGCGGCGAGATCGCCCTGCGGGTGCACCGCGCCTGCCGCGAGATGGGCATCCAGACCGTCGCCGTGCATTCCACGGCCGACGCGGACGCCATGCATGTACGCCTGGCAGACGAAAGCGTCTGCATCGGCCCGCCGCCGGCGCGTGACAGCTATCTGAACATTCCCTCGGTGCTGGCGGCGGCAGAGATTACCGGCAGCGAGGCGATCCACCCCGGCTACGGCTTTTTATCGGAGAATGCCGATTTCGCCGCCATCGTCGAGGAACATGGCTACACCTTCATCGGCCCCAGTGAACAGCACATCCGCCTGATGGGCGACAAGATCGCCGCCAAGCGGACCATGATCGAGCTGGGCGTGCCCGTGGTGCCCGGCAGCGACGGCGCCGTCGAAGACGACCGGACAGCCCGGTCGCTGGCCGACGACATCGGCTACCCGGTGCTGATCAAGGCGTCGGCTGGCGGTGGCGGGCGCGGCATGAAAGTGGTGCGCGAGCCGGACGAGTTCGCCGCCGCTCTGGCCGCGGCCCGGGCGGAAAGCAAGGCCGCGTTCGGCGACGACGCCGTCTACATCGAGAAGTTCCTCCAGCGTCCGCGCCATATCGAGGTGCAGATCATAGGTGATGGCAAGGGACGCGTACTGCACATCGGCGAACGCGACTGCTCGCTGCAGCGCCGCCACCAGAAAGTCGTCGAGGAGGCGCCCTCGCCGGCGCTCAACGCCGAGGCCCGCGCCACCATCGGCGAAACCGTGGTCGCCGCGTTGCAGCACATCGACTATCGCAGCCTCGGCACCGTCGAGTTCCTGTACGAGGACGGCAACTTCTACTTCATCGAAATGAACACCCGGCTGCAGGTCGAGCACCCGGTGACCGAAGCGATCACCGGCATCGATCTGGTGCGTGAGCAGATCCGCGTCGCGGCCGGGGCGCCGCTGTCGTTCGAGCAGGCCGACGTGCAGCTGCACGGGCACGCCATCGAATGCCGCATCAACGCCGAGGATCCGCAGACCTTCGCCCCCTCGCCCGGCCGGGTGACCGATTTCCATGCTCCCGGCGGCCTGGGCGTACGCGTCGATTCCGCACTGTACAGCGGCTACACGGTGCCGCCCTACTATGACAGCCTGATCGCCAAGCTGGTGGTGCATGGCAGCACGCGCAACGAGTGCCTGATGCGGCTCAACCGCGCGCTGGGCGAGTTCGTCGTCGGCGGCATCGTCACCAACATCCCGCTGCACCAGACGCTGGTCGGCGAGGCCGACTTCGTCAACGGCGACTACACGATCCACTGGCTGGAGCAATTCCTGTCGCGCTGACGGCAGCCGCCCATGGTGGAGATCACCCCCGACCTGGTGCTCAAGGCGTACGCCGCCGGCGTCTTTCCGATGGCGGAAAGCCGGGATGATCCGAACCTGTTCTGGGTCGATCCGCGCCAGCGCGGTGTGCTGCCGCTGGACGATTTCCACCTCTCCCGCCGGCTCCGCCGGACGGTGCGCAACTCGGCCCTGCGGATCGCCGTCGACAGCGATTTCGTCCAGGTCATCGAACGCTGCGCGTCGCCGGCGCCGGGGCGCTGGAGCACCTGGATCAACGAGCAGATCCTGGAGCTGTTCACCACCCTGCACCGTCGCGGCTTTGCCCACAGCGTCGAAGTCTGGGATCGCGAGGCTCTGGTCGGCGGCCTCTACGGCATCGCCCTGGGCGCCGCCTTCTTTGGCGAAAGCATGTTCAGCCAGCAGCGCGATGCCAGCAAAATCGCCCTGGTGCATCTGGTCGGCCGGTTGAAGCTGGCCGGCTTTCAGCTCCTCGACACCCAGTTCGTCACCGACCACCTGCGCCAGTTCGGCGCCCGGGAGATCCCGCGCGACGATTACCACATGCGGCTGGAACGGGCGCTGGACTATTCCGTCGACTTCTCGCTGGGCGGCCGCACGCCATCGCCCGAAGAGGTGCTGCAGTCGATCACCCAGACGTCGTAGACCGGGTGCTCCAGCGCCGAGAGCGCCGGACTGGAGGCAAACATCCAGCCGGTGAACAGCTGGGTGGCCTGGTTCTCACCGGGCGGCAGTTCGCGGATCTCCAGGAACACCGCCACTTCCGGCGTCTCTTCGGGCGGCCGCTTGCGGCAGGTGCGCACGACGATACGCAGGGTGCCGAAGCCGACCTCGTGACCGACCGGCGCCTCGAAGGTGGTGATCCGCGCCGTCACTTTGTCGAGGCCACGCAGTACCGCCTGCTCGCCCGCGCCCGCCACGGCCGCTGGCAGCGTCAGCACGGCCGCCAACAGCCACGGCCGCAGCCATCGCGCCATCAGTCGGGCAAGTGCGCCCGGAAGCGCAGGCGCATGTAGTCGACGTGCCAGGTGCCTTCGCCGTCGCACAGCATCGGCTCCAGCAGGGCGCGCACCTCCTGGCGGGCGGGCTCGCGCTGCCCTTCAGGCAGCAGGTTGAAGAAGCTGTCGGCGAAGGTATCGAGCCAGCCGGTGATATCACCGGGCAACCGGGTCAGGCGCGGCACCAATTCGATGCTGTCGACGACAAAGCCGCCGCGCACCAACCGGCTGCCGTATTCCGCCGGCGAGGGAAAGAACCATGGATTGGCCGCCTCGGGATCGCAGCCGCGATAGCGCAATACCGCATAGAGCGCCACCCGCGCGGCGGCGCAGTTGGCATAGCCGCCGAACTCGGCGACGAACCGCCCGCGCGGCCGCAATGCCCGATGCACGCCGGCAATCACGGCATCCGGGTCACGGTTCATCCAGTGCATGGCGGCATTGGAAAACACCGCATCGAACTCGGACTCGAACTCCAGCGCCTGGCCGTCCATCACCCGGGCATCGACGCCGGCCGCCCGGGCAGCCTCGATCTGCTCGGCGCTGGCGTCGACGCCGACGACGTCGACATCCATTTCCTGCAGCCTGACGCTGAGCGCGCCGTCGCCACAGCCGAGGTCGAGAATGCGCTCGCCGGCCTGGGGCGCGAGCAGCTCGACAGCCGCGCCGGCCAGATCGGCAACGAAGCGGGCATTGCGCGCATAGCGCGCCGGATCCCAGGACTGGCCGGCGGCGGCTGCAGAAGCGCCCTGCGCCGGCCCGGCGTGTTCACTCATGGCCGTTCCCTTTTGCCCAGCGTCAGTTCGAGGCACCGCCCTGGGTGCTGTAGATCGCCTTGCCGATCAGATCGGTCAGGTCGACCGCGCCCTGGGTGAACTGGATCTCGCCACCGTCGGGCAGCGTGACGTCCGAGCCACCGGGTTCGATGGTCAGGTACTTGTCGCCAAGCAGGCCGTCGCTGGCGACCTTGATCGACGAATCGTCGGGCAGGCGCAGATCGCTGGCGATCGACATTTCGAGCACCGCCAGGAAACTCTCCTTGTCCAGGCGTTGGCCGGTGACGGTGCCGATCTTGATGCCTCCCAGCATGACATCGCTGCCGATGTTGACGCCGTCGACCTTCTCGAAGCGGGCGATCAGCGGATAGCCGTCGACGGCGCCGACGTCCGCCTTGTCGTAGGCGACGTAAAGGAACACCGCGGCGACCACCAGGACGACCGCGCCAATCAGGGTTTCGACAAGGTTGCCTGACATGCCTCTCGTTCCGTGCTTCGGGTCGGCTGACGGCCCGGCTCAGTCCGGCACCCAGGCCTCGTAGTCACCGGTCGCGTGCGGCCGCCGTGCCTGCTCCGCCAGGCTGCCCGACGGCCGATAGGCGGCCGGCGTGCCGGTCAGGTTGGGTTCGTGTTCGCGCTGCCAGGGAAGCTCCCGGCGCGGTCCCAGCGGCGGCTCGTCAATGGTGTGGTGCAGCCAGGCATGCCACTCCGGCGGCACCCGCGAGGCCTCCGGCGTCCCATTGTAGATCACCCAGCGACGCGGCCCGCGTTTCTCCTTGTAGTAGCGGTTGTCGAACTGGTCCGTTCCGACCAGTTCGCCCTTCCACCAGATCATCAGGCGGGTGCCGACTGTTGCGCCCATCGTTGCCAGGCTCCACTTGTTGCGGCACCGGCCGGCGCCAGAACGGCGCGGACTATCGCACCTGCAACCGACAGCGTCCAGAACAGAGTCCCGCCCGCCGGGACGCACGGCGGATGCGGATCGCGGTGATTCCGACGGCGAATCTCCCTGCCCGGTGGCATTCCGACGGCCATCGCCGATAGCTGCGACAGTCGGAAACGGCGCGCTGACGGTCCGGCCGGACTGCCCAGAGCTACGAACTAACATTGATATTCACAGGTAAGGCGCTGAATTAACTATATTTTCCTTGCTTTGACATGGGCACACAATATGTTGTGGTCTCCGCCACATTGATGTCAAAATGTTGTTGCCGGGCGCCGATGTGCCCACTACGATTTGCCCCCCGCGCCGCAGGGCGGCGGGTCCCGAAGCGGAGGTCGGGGGCTATGGGAGAGGCATTATCCACTGAGTTATCCACAGGGAGGCAGGGCCTTCGCACTGCCCGTCATCACGATCTATTGACAAAGACAAAAAACGGCTACTACATTTTGTGTGTCGCGAGCGCCCGATCCCTACATATGGTGGCGCCGCGGAATTAGGACAACCGATGGTCGCCGCCCGGCCCAGGGCATCCGGCGCCCGTCACAGTTGGGGAGAGTGAGGGGGAAGATGCGTATTGCCCGTCGTTTCACGCAACAGGGTCAGTCGCCGTATACGGGAATTCAGTTCCGTACCGCGTCGAGTGAGATTCGCAACCCGGATGGCTCCGTGGTCTTCCGGCTGGACGGCATCGATGTGCCGGCGGCCTGGTCTCAGGTCGCCTGCGATATCCTCGCCCAGAAGTACTTTCGCAAGGCCGGCATTGCCGCCGCCCGCCAGCGGGTGCCCGAGGACGGTGTGCCCGAGTGGCTGTGGCGCGAAACCGCGGACACCGATGCCCTCGAAGAGCTGCCGGAAGAGCAGCGCAGCAGCCACGAGACCAGCGCCCGCCAGGTGTTCAACCGCCTCGCCGGCACCTGGACCTACTGGGGCTGGAAGGGCGGCTATTTCGACAGCGAGGACGATGCCCTCGCCTTCTACGACGAGCTCTGCCACATGCTGGCCCGGCAGATGGCCGCGCCCAACTCGCCGCAGTGGTTCAACACCGGCATGCACTGGGCCTATGGCATCGACGGCCCGTCGCAGGGTCACTATTACGTCGATTTCCGCACCGGCCAGCTGACCAAGGCGAGCAGCGCCTACGAGCATCCGCAGCCGCACGCCTGCTTCATCCAGTCGGTGTCGGACGACCTGGTCAACGATTCCGGGATCATGGACCTGTGGGTTCGCGAAGCCCGGCTGTTCAAGTACGGCTCTGGCACCGGTTCGAACTTCTCGGCCCTGCGCGGCGAAGGCGAGCCGCTGTCGGGCGGCGGCAAGTCGTCGGGCTTGATGAGCTTCCTGAAGATCGGCGACCGCGCCGCCGGCGCCATCAAGTCGGGCGGTACCACCCGCCGAGCCGCCAAGATGGTCGTGGTCGATGCCGATCACCCGGACATCGAAACCTACGTCAACTGGAAGGTGATCGAAGAGCAGAAGGTGGCGGCCCTGGTCGCCGGCTCGCGCCTGGCCAATCAGCACCTGAACGAGGTCATGGCGGCCTGCCACGACGGCGGCGATGACGAAGACCGCTTTGAGCCGCGGCGCAACAGGGCGCTGAAGCAGGCGATACGGGCGGCGCGCCGGGCGATGATCCCGGAGAACTTCATCAAGCGCAGCATCGACTTTGCGCGGCAGGGCTATACCGAGCTCGAGTTCCCGATCTACGACACGGATTGGGACTCCGACGCCTATCTCACGGTGTCGGGACAGAATTCGAACAACTCGGTGCGGGTCACCGACGAATTCCTGCGCGCGGTCGAGGACGACGGCGATTGGCAGTTGATCCGGCGCACGGATCGCAAGGTCGCCAAGATCATCAAGGCACGCGAGCTGTGGGAGACCATCGGCCACGCCGCCTGGGCCTGCGCCGATCCGGGAATCCAGTACCACAGCACCATCAACGCCTGGCATACCTGCCCGGCGGGCGGCGAAATCCGCGCCTCCAATCCGTGCTCTGAGTACATGTTCCTCGACGACACCGCCTGCAACCTGGCGTCGTTGAACCTGATGACCTTCCTCGACGGCGACGGCCGCTTCGACACCGAGGGCTTCGCGCACGCCGTGCGCCTGTGGACCATCGTGCTGGAGATCTCCGTGCTGATGGCGCAGTTCCCGTCGCAGGCCATTGCCCAGCTGTCCTACGAGTACCGTACCCTGGGCCTGGGCTACGCCAACATCGGCGGCCTGCTGATGGCGCAGGGTCTGTCCTATGACAGCGACGAAGGGCGTGCCCTGTGCGGCGCGATCACCGCGTTGATGACGGGCACCTCCTACGCCACCTCGGCCGAGATGGCCGGCGAGATGGGCCCCTTCCCGCGCTACGCCGACAATGCCGAAGCCATGCTGCGGGTGATCCGCAACCACCGCCGCGCGGCGCACGGCAAGGCCGACGGCTACGAAGGGCTGGAGATCAAGCCGGTGCCGCTGGACATCGCCCGCTGCCCCGATCCGGCCCTGAGCGCTGCCGCGTCGGCAGCCTGGGACAGCGCCCTGCACCTGGGCGAGGCGCATGGCTTCCGCAATGCCCAGTCCACGGTGATCGCGCCGACCGGCACCATCGGCCTGGTGATGGACTGCGACACCACCGGGATCGAGCCGGACTTCGCCCTCGTCAAGTTCAAGAAGCTGGCCGGCGGCGGCTACTTCAAGATCATCAACCGCATGGTGCCGCGGGCGCTGCAGCAGCTTGGCTACGCCCAGGCCGAGATCGATGACATCGTCGCTTATGCGGTCGGCCACGGTACGCTCGACGGGGCGCCGGTGATCAACCACGAGAGCCTGCGTCAGAAGGGTTTCCAAACGGCGCAGCTCGAAGCCATCGAGGCCGCCCTGGCCAGTGCCTTCGACATCCGCTTCGCCTTCAACAAGTGGAACCTGGACCAGGCGTTCTGCACCGGCACGCTCGGCTTCAGCGCCGAGCAGCTCGACGACATGTCGTTCGACATGCTGACGGCACTCGGCTTCACCAGCGCCGAGATCGACGCCGCCAATATCTACTGCTGCGGCGCCATGACCCTCGAGGGGGCCCCCAACCTGCGGCAGGAACACCTACCGGTGTTCGACTGCGCCAATCCGTACGGCCGCATCGGCAAGCGCTTTCTCTCCGTGGACAGCCACATTCGCATGATGGCGGCGGCGCAGCCGTTCATCTCCGGCGCGATCTCCAAGACGGTCAACATGCCGAATGCCGCCACGGTGGACGACTGCAAGGCCGCCTACCGAATGTCCTGGCAACTGGGCCTGAAGGCCAACGCCCTGTACCGCGATGGTTCCAAGCTGTCGCAGCCGTTGTCAGCCAGCCTGGTGGAAGAGGACGACGACGAGGACGAGGTGCTGACCGAGGCGCCAGCGACCGAAGACAGCCGCCTGGCCGATGCGATCGCCGAACGGGCCCCGGCCCAGGTGATCGCCGAACGCGTGGTCGAGCGGATCGTCGCCAAGCGACGCAAGCTGCCGCAACGGCGCAAGGGCTACACCCAGAAATCGGTAGTCGGCGGCCACAAGGTCTATCTGCGCACCGGCGAGTATGCCGACGGCACGTTGGGCGAGATCTTCATCGACATGCACAAGGAGGGCTCGGCCTTCCGCAGCCTGATGGACAGTTTCGCCATCGCCATCTCGCTGGGCCTGCAGTACGGGGTGCCGCTGGAGGACTTCGTCGACTCCTTCACCTTCACCCGGTTCGAGCCCAACGGCATGGTCGAAGGCAACGACGCCATCAAGATGTGCACCTCGGTGCTCGACTATCTGTTCCGCGAGCTGGCGATCTCCTACCTCGGCCGGCACGACCTGGCCCATGTCGATCCGGACGACCTGCGTCCCGATACGCTCGGCCGCGAACTGGCCGTCGGCGACGAGGACGAAGAGGTCGGCGAAGGCGCCATCGCTGCGGTCAACAATCTCGCCTCTCGCGGCTTCGTGCGAGGCCAGCTCTACGTGCTTTCGGGTGGCGACGGTGTGACCGGCGAGATGCCGGCCGAGGCCACCGCGGCGACGGCAACGGCTTCAGCGCAAATGGTGGCCGTGGCCGGTGAGGGCAGCGCTGCGGTGGCTATCGCCGCCGAAATCCAGCCGTCGCCGACGGACGGCCAACTGGAGCGTATCCGTGAAGCACGGATGAAGGGATACGAGGGAGACGCGTGCACGGAGTGCGGCAACTTCACGCTGGTGCGCAACGGCACGTGCATGAAGTGCGATACCTGTGGGTCCACGAGTGGTTGTAGCTGAGCGGATGGTCGGAACTCTCATTCGCTTAGAAGGAGATAAGCGTCACGGCTTGTTAGCTGTCTGAGAACAGGATGACGGCGGTAGACGATATGACAGACCAAATCGCCAACAGGATCTCTTGGACGGAGGTCGTCAGCTGCATTTCGCTTACCGACAAACGCATCTCCGACTCCGCCCATAAATATTTCGATAAGAACAAATACCTAAGCAACAAGAACCAAATGAAAAGGAGCTTGGTCAGACAAATTATCGACGCTTTGTTCGACCCCAACCTCTCAATCTTCGACGTGGCGGAACGAATCAGAGATGAGATTAACGGAAACTCGTAGGCCACAGCAATCGAGGCATGTATCGAGAAAATGAGCCAGCTGGCAGAAGAAGGCTGGCACATTATGAACGATGATTGCTTGCAGTTGGCGTTGGCGCGACAAGAGCTACGGATCCAACTTCAACCCAATGCTATTCTCCGAAATGGCGATGAGATTTGTCTTCTCTACGCTTACTTCCGCCAACGGCCGCAAATTAGCACCGACGGAGTTCGCGCGCTTTTTTCACTCGTTCGGACCTGCCTTGACGTTAACCACCGAGAGAAAGTCAAGATCGTGGTGTTGGACTGCTACAAGGACGAGTCGTATGAGGACTGTGATTTTCATGTTGGAGAGAAATGGATTACCGACAAGGTAGAAAATGTGATCACTCGATACGTTGTTGCATACAGGGCGAGTCTTGACGGCAGTCCGCCGCAGCAACCCCCGCCATCGGGAGGTCTGCCTTCTAGCGTCGATCCGCCTCAAGTCCTGTATGGGTCAACTACTCTCGCAGTAGATGATCAATTGATGCTTCAGCTGACATAAAAGCGGTTGTAGCTGAGCGGGCGCCCAGACCTCCAGCCCGCTCATGTTGAGTAGGCGTAGCGTACAAGCGTAACGTCCTCCCTGTTGTCACTGGGGCGCGGTCGTGTCGACATAGCCGCGCCCCTCTTTCTTTGCACGGCTGCCTCTGACCGGACGATCGGGCAGGCAGCCCCGGAAACCGGTCTTCGCGATCCGCTCTGTGGTTCGGTGCCGGCTGCATCTTCCTGGCCAACGATGCTGTGGAATTGACGCTGCACGGCAATGCCGTTGGCAGGCGGTCGCCGCTCTCCCGGCCACGCGTCGCGGTCTAAAGCGCAAGGAAGAAACGGATCACGACGGCGTTGGTGATATCGACGAAGAAGGCACCGACCAGCGGCAGGATGATGAACGCCGTCGGCGCCGGACCGTGTGTCTTCGTCACCGCCGTCATGTTGGCAACCGCCGTCGGCGTGGCGCCGAGCGAGAAACCGGCAAAACCCGCGCTCAGCACGGTCGCCAGATAGTTCCGCCCCATCAGCGGAAACAGGACAAACAGGATGAACAGCACCACCGCGACGACCTGAGCCGCGAGCAGGATCAGCAGCGGCCCGGCCAGATCGGCGATCGACCAGAGCTGCATACTCATGAGCGACAGGGCGATAAACAGCCCGAGAGAGAAGTCGGAGACCAGCGCCAGCGCCCTGGTGCGGGCCGGCCAGCGCAGCCTGGGTAGAAGAAGGGGAACCGTGTTCGAGAGCACGATCGCAACCAGCAGGCAGGACACGAATAAGGGCAGCTTCAGTCCCGCCTGCTCCAGCGCCTCGTTGACGAGATAGCCGATGATGATGGCCACGTGCAGCGCCAGGATCACCGCCATGATGCTGACGTGGTTGATCCGCTCTGTATCTGCCGTCTCGTGCGGCATGCCGACGACGAAACCGTCGGGCGGACTGTCGGCAATGTGATGCCGCGACAACAGGAACTTGGCGACTGGCCCACCCAGCAGGCTGGCCAGTACCAGTCCGAAGGTCGCGGCAGCAACGCCTATCTCCAAGGCATTGGCAATGCCGTGGGTTGCGGCTATCTCCGGTGCCCAGGCGATGGCGGTGCCATGGCCGCCGATCAGCGACGCCGAGCCGGCCAGCACGCCGACAGCGGCCGGCTGGCCAATGGCTTCGGCCACGGTCAGGCCCACCAGGTTCTGCAGGATGATATAGCTGAGGGTCAGGGCCAGCAGGATGACCAGCGGGCGGCCACCGGCCAACAGGTCGGAGAACCGTGCGTTGATGCCGATGGCGGTGAAGAAGTAAACCAGCAACCGGTCGCGCGTATCGAGTTCGTAGGAGATCTCCAAACCGGTAGTCAAAAACACCGCGAGCGCCGCCAGGGCAGCCAAGATGCCACCGGTCACCGGCTCAGGAATGTTGTAGTCGCGAAGCAAGGCGATCCGTTTCGTCAGATGCAGGCCGACGAAATAGACGACGATGCCCAGGGTATAGGCGACGAAGGCCTCGATGAGGATGGTGTTCTCTGACACGGCTCGGCAATCCCGCTGTACGGCGCGATGGACGACCCATAGCGCGACGGGTCGCTTCCTTAGTCGCCACGATCTAGCATGACAATGCGTAGGGATGCCGCACCGATGTCGCACGCCGAATGACCGTTGCATTCAGCAGAGCCATGACCGTGGCCGCTGGCGCCGTCCTGCTGCTGGCAGCATGCGTTACCACCGCCGGCACCGACCGTCCCCGGCCTCCGACCTCGTGCCCCCGCATCACCAGCGACTACGGCGCCCTTGAAGGCTACCGTGTGAGTCCGCATACCGGCATCGACATCGGCGCGCGCTACGGCGCCCCGGTGCTGGCCGCCGCCCCTGGGGTCGTCGTCTTCATCGGCGATCGCCGGCCCGGCAACCTGGTCAGCGAAGCCACCGACCGACAGAAGTCGGTCGCCATCTATCACGGTGGCATGCTCACACCCGCCGGTGACGAGCTGTTCGTCAGCACCAGCTACGACCACCTGAGCCGCTTCGCCGAGGGTTTACGAGATGGCGACTTTGTCCGGCGTGGACAGCATATCGGTGCCAACGGCGCTAGCGGCGCCACCGGTCCAGTCGGTTTTCCGCATATCCACTTTGGCGTCAGGGTGACCGGGACGCCGAAAGTCTACACCGGCCTGTCCCGTCGCAATCCGCACGATTTCTGGTGGCAGGCGGGCCCGGGTGAACGGGCGATCCATGCCTTCGACCCTGACCAGGACTATGGCGACCCAACAGCGATCGAATGGATGCCTGAGACCCGGATCTCCGGCCTCACCTACCCGGCCGAGTGCTGAACCCCGGGACGGGCCCTCGACCCGGAATCAGGCCTGTTTCGGCGCCTCCGGCACGACGACACGGATATGCAGCTCGCGCAGGTGGCGTGGCGCCGCCTCGGCCGGAGCACCCATCATCAGGTCCTGGGCCTGCTGGTTCATCGGGAACATGATCACTTCGCGGATGTTCGGTTCGTCGGCCAACAGCATGACGATGCGGTCGATCCCGGGAGCGATGCCGCCGTGCGGCGGGGCGCCGTACTTCAGGGCGTTGAGCATGCCGGCAAACTTCTCTTCGACGTCGTCCTTGCCATAGCCGGCGATCTCGAAGGCCTTGTACATGATCTCCGGCTTGTGGTTGCGGATCGCACCCGACGACAGTTCGACGCCGTTGCAGACGATGTCGTACTGGTAGCCGAGAATGTCGAGCGGATCCTCGTGCGCCAGCGCATCCAGGCCGCCCTGGGGCATCGAGAACGGATTGTGCGAGAAATCGACCTTGCGCTCGGTCTCGTCCCATTCGTACATGGGAAAGTCGACCACCCAGCAGAAGCGGAACACGCCCTGCTCGACCAGATCGAGGTCGTGGCCCAACTTGAGCCTCGCCTTGCCGGCCAGTTCCGCCGCTTCCAGGGCCTTGCCGGCGGCGAAGAAGACACCGTCGCCGTCGCTGCAGCCCGTGAGCTCCTTCAGTTGCGCCAGGCGCGCATCGTCGAGGCGCCCAGCGATCGGGCCCCGACCGCCGCCGTCGGCAAAGCTGATCCAGCCCATGCCTGCGGCGCCCTCTTCGCGGGCCCAGTCGTTCATCTTGTCGAAGAAGCTGCGCGGCCGCGCCGCCGCCTTCGGCGCCGGGATTGCGCGCACGACGCCACCACTATCCACGACCCTGGCGAACAGCTGGAAGTCAGATCCGTCGAACACGGTGCTGACGTCGGCAATCTCGATGGGAATGCGCAGATCAGGCTTGTCGCTGCCGTAGCGCAGCATCGCTTCGCGGTAGGGAATGCGCGGAAACGGCCGCGGCGAGACTTCGCGATCGCCCGCGAACTCTTCGAACACGCCGTGGAGAACCGGCTCCACAGCCTGGAACACGTCCTCCTGCTCGACAAAGCTCATTTCCACGTCGAGTTGGTAGAACTCGCCGGGACTGCGGTCGGCACGCGCGTCCTCGTCGCGAAAACAGGGCGCGATCTGGAAGTAGCGGTCGAACCCGGCGACCATGACCAGTTGCTTGAACTGCTGGGGTGCCTGCGGCAGGGCATAGAACTTGCCCGGATGCATGCGGCTGGGCACCAGGAAATCACGTGCGCCCTCCGGTGAAGAGGCGGTGAGGATCGGCGTCTGGAACTCGAGGAAGCCCTGCGCCTCCATGCGCCGGCGGATCGAGGAGATGATCTGTCCGCGCAGCACGATGTTGGCATGGACCTGCTCGCGCCGAAGGTCCAGGAACCGGTAGCGCAGCCGGGTCTCCTCCGGATAGTTGTGCTCGCCGAACACGGGCATCGGCAGTTCCTCGGCCTCCGACAGCACCTCCAGATCGGCAATCCGGACCTCGACGTCGCCCGTCGCGAGCGCGGCGTTCACGGTATCCTCGCTGCGGGCCACGACCGGGCCGTCGATGCGCAGGACGCTCTCGGTACGGACCGCTTCCGCGAGCGGAAAATGATCGCTGTCGGGCTCAATCACGCACTGGGTGATCCCGTAGTGATCGCGCAGATCGATGAACAACAGCCCGCCGTGGTCGCGCTTGCGGTGGACCCAGCCGGACAGACGCACCGCTTCGCCGACGTCGGCCGACCTCAGTTGCCCGCAGTTGTGCGTTCGATAGACATGCATGACCAGTTCCCAGGGACGTCTGCCGGCTTCGGGGGCCTCGACCCGCGGCGCGAGGAGGCGCAAAACGGCACGGTTCGCATGAGCTTGTCAAGGGGCCGGATGGGCCGGTTCGGGCCGACCGGGATCGGCTTGGCCGGATCAGTCCCGCGCCGTATCCTACGGTGATGTTGAGGGTCCGAAGCTTGCTGTTGGGGCTGGCCTTGCTGCTCGCTTGGGCGCCAGGCCTGCTCGCGTCCGAAGCGTCTATCGAAGGCCGCTGGGAAGTCGTCGAATACGACCAGTTCTTTCCCGAGAACCCCTTCTTCGGCCAGTACCGGTATGACCTGCTGATCTCGCGCGACGGCGACCGTATCGTGCTTGAGGCGCCGCGCAGCGGCATGCGTCTTGCCGCCAAGGCCGTCGACGCCGGGCGTCTGATCGCGGAGGGTGAGGACCCGAACCGCGGCCGGATACGGCTCGACGTCGCGTTCGAGCAGGACCGCTTCGAGGGTCGCATCGAGACCGGTGGTCGCAGCAAGCGGATCGCCGCCATCCTCGCGGCGGAGGAACGGCTGGGCCGGATCAGCAGCAACACCAGCGCCACCGTGCAGCAACTACGGGACCTGGAACAGGCCGCCACCGATCTGCGCCAGCAGCGCGACGACCTGGCAGCGCAGTTGGTGGCGCTCGAAGACGCTCTGGCGGCGAGCCGCGCGGCACAGCGGGTCGCCGAGCATGAGGTTGCCCTGGCCAGACAGGAGGCGGCCGAGCTCAAGGCCCTGGCGCCGGCGACAGGCCGTCCTGCCACGCCAGTTCCGGTGCCGCGCCCCGGCACCGCAGCGGCAGACACGGACCCGCAGGCCACATCGGCAGCGGGCGATGGCGAGGTGATCGAGATCATTGAGCCGCCGCTGGGGCCCAGCGAAAGCCGGACGACGGCTCACGATCTGCCGGTGACCGAAGTGATCGGACGCGCCAAAGGCGGCGCACGCCTGTTGACGGTGCGGGTCAACGGGCAGCCGGCGCGCCTCGAAGGCCGCGGCCTTTTCCGTGCCTCGGTGACCGTCGCCGCGCCGGCCACGCCGGTCTGCGTGGTCATTATCGACGTCGACGGACGCCGACTGGAGCGCCGCTTCGACCTCGTTGCGGCAGCCGGTGCGCCCACCGGCGACAACGCCGCCAGTGGCGGACCGGATGCCCGCTGCTACGAACTGGGCGTTGCGGCAGCGCCACCGAGCGAAGCCGGGGTCGAAGCCTGCCGACAGGCGGTCCGGGTCAACCCGGCCCGGGCGCTGAATCACTATCATCTTGGCGTCGCCCTGAGCCGCATGGGACGCCATGCCGAAGCCCTCACCGCATACCGTGAAGCCGCCGCACGCTGGTCCCGCTGAGCGCGCTTGCGGCAATGCCGCTTGCGGTCTACACAAGAGCCGCACCCCATGTCGCGTGATCTCCACATTCCGCTGATTACCGAAACGACCGAACTGGCGGCGCTGTGCCAGGAACTCGCCACCGGCAACTATGTGGCGTTGGACACCGAGTTCATGCGCGACCGCAGCTATTGGCCGCGGCTGTGCCTGCTTCAGGCCGCCAACGATACGGCAATGGCCGTCATCGACCCGCTGGCCGAGGGGCTCGAACTGGACCCGCTGGTCGACCTCCTGCAGGACGAGAGCATCTGCAAGGTGTTCCATGCGGCGCGTCAGGACGTCGAGATCTTCTTCCACCTTACCGGCGAGATCCCGCATCCGATCTTCGATACGCAGATCGCCGCCATGGTTTGCGGATTTGGCGATTCCGTCGGCTACGACAAGCTGGTCGAGAAGATCACCCGCGAACGCATTGACAAGGCATCGCGCTTTACCGACTGGAGCCGGCGCCCGTTGAAGGACCGGCAACTGCGCTACGCCATCAGCGATGTCACCCATCTGCGCGACGTCTACAAGTGGCTGGCGGCCGAACTGGAACGTGAAGGCCGGGCGAGCTGGCTCGACGAGGAGATGGCCACGCTGACGGATCCGGCGACCTATCGCCTCGAGCCGGATCTGGCCTGGCAGCGCCTGAAGCTGCGCAGCCGGAACCGCCAGTACCTGGGGGTTCTCAAAGAGGTCGCGGCCTGGCGCGAACACGAGGCGCAACGGCGCAACGCACCGCGGAACCATGTCCTGAAGGACGAGGCGATCCAGGAGCTGGCGGCCGAGCGACCGCAGTCGCTGGACGATCTGCGGAACCTGCGGGCCGTGCCCAAGGGGTTGGCCGACGGGCGCCATGGCAACGAGCTGCTCAAGGCCGTGCAGGCCGGGCTGGAACTGCCGAAATCAGCGATTCCCAGTCCGGAGGTCCAACCGATGCCGCGCAAGGGGCTGGGCCCGACCATCGACCTGCTGAAGGTCCTGCTCAAGCACAAATCGGAAGAGCACGACGTCGCCGCCAAGCTGATCGCCACCGTCTCCGACATCGAGAAGCTGGCGATCTCACCGGATGCCGACGTCCCGGCTCTGCGCGGCTGGCGCCGGCAGATCTTCGGCGACGATGCGTTGGCACTGCGCCGCGGGGAACTGGCCCTGGCCGCCGCGGCCGGCCGTGTCAAACTGATGCGCCTGAACCCCGACGCCAGCGACTAGCACGCATCGACCGACCGCACCGAACGGGAACTTTCAGGCCGCCCGGGCGATGGCCTCGACGGGCGCCAGATTGCTGAAGAATTGTTGCGTGCTGGCCTGCCAGGAGTGCTGTACGGCGAACTCACGGCACGCCCTTGGATCGACCTTCAATGCCGCCCGAGCGGCGTGCGCCAGATCGTCATCGAGACAGCCGACTGGCGCATTGCCGATCACGTCCTTCGGACCGGTGACGGGGAAAGCCGCCACCGGGACGCCCGAAGCCAGGGCTTCCAGCAGAACCAGTCCGAACGTGTCGGTCAGACTGGGAAAGACGAAAACATCAGCCGCCGCATAGTGTGCGGCCAGCGCCTCGCTATACTTGGCACCGGCGAAATGGACATCCGGATAGAGCTTGCGCAAGGCCGCCGCCTGCGGGCCGTCACCGACCACCAGCTTGCTACCGGCCACATCCAGATCCAGGAAGGCCTGGATGTTCTTTTCCACCGCGACCCGGCCGACGAAGAGATGGATCGGCCGCGGCAGGCCGAGAGGCAGGCCCGTGCCTGGCCGGAACAGTTCGATATCGACACCCCTGCCCCAGGTCGCAAGGTGGGCGAAGCCACGGCTGCGCAACGCGTCGCGCAGGCTTTGCGTCGCGACCATGGTGCGCACGGCCGGCGCGTGAAACCGGCGCATCAGGGCATAGCTGACGCCGAGCGGCAGGCGGACCCGCGCCTGCACGTATTCTGGAAAGCGGGTGTGAAACGCCGTCGTGAACGGCCAACGCCGGCGCAGGCACAGCCGCCGTGCGGCAAGGCCGAGCGGACCTTCTGTGGCGATGTGCACGGCATCAGGGCTGAAGTCGTCGACCAGCCGCTTCAGCTTTCCAGCCGGCCCCAACGCCAGCCGGATTTCCGGATAGGTCGGACAGGGCATGGTCCGGAAATCCAGCGGCGTGATCAGGCACACATCGTGCCCCATGCTCTGGAGCTGTCGCGAGGTCATCTCGAGGGTACGCACGACGCCGTTTGTTTGCGGATGCCAGGCGTCGGTGACGATCAGGATTCGCATTCAGCTCACCATCTCGCCTTCGCCCGACAGGTTGCGGTGGTCCGCCAGCAATACCGGAGCCACACCGACCTCTTCGGCCCAGCGGATGATTTCCAACTGGCCGTCGAAATGCTCGACCAGTGCGCTGCAGCTCTCGACCCAGTCGCCGTCGTTGCAATAGAGGACACCGTCGATCGAGCGGATCTCCGGGTGATGAATGTGCCCGCAGATGACCCCGTCGACACCCCGCCGCGCCGCCTCCTCCGCCAAAGCTTTCTCAAAATTCCCAATATATTCTACGGCATTCTTCACTTTGTGCTTGAGGTACGCAGACAACGACCAGTAGGGATATCCCAGACGCCGGCGGCAGACGTTGAGCCAGTGATTCATCGCCAGCAGCGTGGCGTAAGCCCAGTCTCCGAGCACCGCCAGCCACTTGGCGTAGCGGACGACGACGTCGAACTCGTCGCCGTGGATGACCAGCATCCGGCGGCCATCGGCGAGCGTATGGATCGCTTCCCGGCTGACCAGAACACCGCCAAAATGAAGGTCGCAGTAGTCGCGGGCGGCTTCGTCATGGTTGCCAGGCACGTAGATGACATCTGTGCCCTTGCGCGCCTTGCGCAGCAGCTTCTGAATGACGTCGTTGTGCGCCTGGGGCCAGTACCAGTTCTTCTTGAGGCGCCAGCCGTCGATCATGTCGCCGACAAGATAAAGCGTCTGCGACTCCGTTCGGCGCAAGAAATCGAGCAGGAACTCGCCCTTGCATCCACGCGTGCCCAAGTGAACGTCCGAGATCCAGATGGTGCGATAACGATAGGATCGGTGGGCTACATTCACGATACGAAGTCCCAACGGAACCGAACCACAATATTCATGGATGCGGGATAGCGAATACGCTATATAATGTCACGTGAATTATTTATGACATGCGTCATATATCTGTAATGAATAGGGCATTCACTTGAATAATACTTCAAAAAATCTGTTGGACGGCACCGTGCGGCAAACGCACGGCCCTGTCGCGCAGCGCCGCGTGCTGATTGTCCACAACCCGGTCGCCGGATGGCGCCGCAGTGCCAGAGTCGCACGGGTACGACAGGAGCTCGAGACACTCGGCTGCACCGTGCGCCTGGAAGCGACCGACCATGCCGGACACGCAGAACAGATGCTCCGCAGCCTCCGCCCCGGGCTGTTCGACGTCGTCGCCATCTCTGGTGGCGATGGCACCATCAACGAAGCGATCAATGGTCTTGGCACCGACGCGCCGGTGCTAGCGGTCATTCCCAACGGGACCGCAAACGTGCTGGCTCAGGAGATCGGGTTACCCGAGCACCCGACACAGATCGCCCGGCTGATCGCGGAAGGTAAGCCGGCGACGATCTACACCGGCACGGCCAACGGGCGCCGCTTCGCCATGATGGCCGGCGTCGGCTTTGACGCCCACGTCGCCGCCGCCGTGACGCCAAAGCTGAAGCGACGGTTGGGCAAGGCCGCCTACGTCTGGCGCAGCTTGACGCAATCACGGCACTTCGACTTCAAGCCGTACCGCCTGCGCATCGACGGCAGCGATGCGGTTGCCATGTCCGCCATCGTCGCCAACGGCCGGTTCTATGCCGGTCGTCATCTGTGTGCGCCCGAGGGCCGGCTCGATAGGCCCGAGTTCCACGTCTGCCTGTTTGCCCGCGGCGGCGCCTACAACGTCATCCGCTACGGCGCCGCCCTGCTCTGCGACCGGTTGCCGACCCTGCCGGATTTCGAGATCCGGCGCGCCAGCAGCGTCGATATCGAAGGCCAGGCCGGCGAACTTGTGCAGGCGGACGGCGAGATCGTCGCCACGCTGCCGGTACGCATCCGCATGGTCGACACGCCGATCCGGATCCTGCGCCCGCAACAAGCCGCCGACGGATCCGCTGCCGGACGACGATAGGCGGTCGCCATCGGGCTGGCGCCGGCGCGGCAGCGAGCCGCTCAGCCGGCCGGCAGGTACAGGGTCTGCCGTTCGAAGACACGCCCCAGATGACGCAGGCGCGCCGCGACGACGTCTTCCAAGGGTTCGGCGGCGCCGTCAAGGCAGCGCAAGACGATGCGCTGCGGCCTGAGTTCGAGCTTGAACTGCTGCAGAATTCTCGGAACCCCGCCCGATACGGTGTGCGCCAGGCGCACCGCCAGGCCCACTTTCTGCGACCAGTTGGCATCGTCCGCATCGATCAGCGTGCGATACGGAAGTGCGGCCTCCTCATTGCCCCGGTGGGAATATCGGGCGCGTGCCGCGAGCGCCAGCTTGACCCGTTCGCGGTGATCGACGCCGACGAGCGGGGTGTGAATCACGTCGGCCATGGCGTGGTCGGCACGGTAGTCGGGATGGACACGCCAGCCAACGTCGCTGAGCAGGCTCGCGGCCAACCGCAGCCGCCGCTCCGACGGGCTCTCGTTCGGGAACAGCGGATCCAGCCAGGCGAGCAGATCTTCGCCGGCGACGGGAAAGCGCGGCGTCAGCTGCGCCACCAGACGGCAGGCCGCAATCAGCGGATCTTCTGTCCGCGCCGCAGGGTCCAGCTTGTCGAAGATCAACCCCTCGCGCAGACCATAGGCCGAGAATGCAACTTCCCGGCAGCGTGCTGCGGCGCAGCACGCTGCGCAGGATCTGCGCCGCCACCGGCAGGGTCTCCTGCCGGCCTTTCGGGATCTGGCTCAATGACTTCAGCGACTGCTCGCCGAAACCGGCCAGCAGATCGCAGAACCGGATCATTTCGGCGGCGTCGACGCGGTAGCCATGCAGCACGCGCAACGGATGCTCCGTCTGCGCCATGTGGACGCGGCCGATGGCCCGCCACGCCCCGCCGACCACATACAGCGTGCGGCCCTCGACCTGCGTCAGCCAGTCCACGCCTTTCAGCGCCGCATCGATCCGCTTGCGGCGGCGCCCACGGCCGTTCTCCGACCCCAGCCGCAGCGCCCCCAGCGGCAGCGTGGTGCCGGCGCCAAGTCCGCCGGCGCCGACCTCCACCAGCTCCAGGCTGCCGCCGCCCAGGTCACCCATCAGGCCGTTGGCCTCCGGGCTGGCCGACAGCACCCCCAGTGCCGACAGCCGGCCCTCCTCGCTGCCGTCGATCAGCTGCGCCCTGATCCCCGTGGCCTGGGCGACCTGGTCAAGGAACGCATCGCCGTCGCGGGCATCCCGCACGGCCGCGGTCGCGACGGGCAGGACGTGGTCGACCTGCATCTGCCGCATCAGGCCCGCGAACCGATACAACGTATGCAGAGCCCGTTCCTTGCCCGCCGAATCCAGGTGGCCGGTGACCTCGAGGCCACGCCCCAGACCGCACAGGACCTTTTCGTTGAATACGGCCAACGGCGTCCGTACCAGGCCTGTGTAGACCACCAGACGCACCGAGTTGGAACCGATGTCGACGACGGCCGCCAGCCCGTCATCGCGTCGCCACCCGGTGGCAGGCTCTGCCCCCTGGGCCGTCCCGGCCGGCTGCGGCATCAGCGCTCCGTGACTTCCAGTGGCGACACGGCGGAGGTTTCCATCGCACTGCCACGTCCTGAAAGGCTGGGGTTGGTCATGAAATAGCGATGCGCAACGAAGTCGTTTGCCTTGGCCGACACCCGCAGATAGCTGCCGTCGGCCTGCAGTTCCCAGCTCTGTCCGCGGTCGTTCAGGCTGGCGACCATGATCTGGTCAAGGATCTGCGCCAGCACGGTCGGATTCTCGATCGGCACCAATGTCTCGACCCGGCGATCGAAGTTGCGCGGCATCCAGTCGGCCGATGAGATGAACACCCTGGCGTCCGGCGATGGCAGGCCGTTGCCGGCGCCAAAGCAGACGATACGACTGTGCTCGAGGAAACGCCCGACGATGCTCTTGACGTGAATGTTCTCCGACATCCCGGGCACGCCGGGCCGCAGACAGCAGATCCCGCGCACGATCAGGTCGACCGATACACCAGCGCAGGATGCCCGATAGAGGGCGTCGATCACCTGTGCGTCGACAAGTGAGTTCATCTTGGCCCAGATCGCACCGATCCGGCCCGCTTCGACATGGGCGATTTCGTCCTCGATCAGCTCGAGCAACCGGTCGCGCATGAAGTGCGGCGAGGTCACCAGCTTGGCGTAACGTTCCGGCTCGGCATAGCCGGTGACGAAGTTGAACAACCGCCCTGCATCCTGGCCCAGCACGGGATCGGCCGTGAAGAACGACAGGTCGGTGTAGATCTTCGCCGTGACCGGGTGATAGTTGCCGGTGCCGAAATGCACGTAGGTCCGCACCCGATCGCCTTCGCGCCGCGCGACGTAGGACATCTTGGCGTGGGTCTTGAGGTCCATGAAACCGTAGACCACGTGGACGCCGGCGCGCTCGAGGTCGCGCGCCCACTTGATGTTGGCTTCCTCGTCGAAACGGGCCTTGAGCTCGACCAGAGCGGTGACGGATTTGCCGGCTTCGGCAGCGGTGATCAGCGCCTTGACGATGGGCGAGTCGTCGCTGGTCCGGTAAAGGGTCTGCTTGATGGCGATGACATCGGGATCCTGTGCTGCCTGCACCAGGAACTGCAGGACCACGTCAAAGCTCTCATAGGGGTGGTGGACGACAATGTCCTTCCGCTTGATGGCGGCGAAACAGTCGCCGCCGAGCTCGCGAATGCGTTCGGGGAAACGGGCGTTGTAAGGCTGGAACTTCAATTCGGGCCGGTCGTTGACGATCAGCGCCTTGACGTCGGCGATGCCGAGGATGCCGTCAATGACGATCACGTCGGCATCGCTGACACCGAGGTTGCGCGCCACCAGGTGGCTCAGGTCCGGTGGCATCGCGGCGTCGACCCAAAGGCTGACCACGCTGCCGCGACGACGTCGCTTGAGCGCACTCTGGAAGAAGCGCACCAGGTCTTCGGCTTCTTCCTCGACCTCGATGTCGCTGTCGCGAATGATCCGGAACAGGCCGCGGCCGATGGTGCGATAGCCGGGAAACAGCTGATCGAGGAACAAGGCGACCAGGTTCTCCAGGATTAGGAAGCGGATGTCTTCGCCGGGCAGACGGACGAAGCGGTCCACCAGGTCCGGCAACGGCACCATCGCGTTCATCAGCGTGCCGTCTTCCTCACGGCGCAACTGCAGCACCATGGCGAAGCCCAGGTTGTGAATGAACGGAAACGGATGCGCCGGATCGATCGCCAACGGCGTCAGCACCGGGAACACGCGCTGCAGGAAGTACTCTTCCAGCCAGATCTTGTCGGCCGCCGACAGGTCGTCGAGGACGACCAGGTGAATTCCGGCCTGTGCCAGCTCGTCGACCAGTTCGAGCCAGTAGCGGCCCTGCTCCGCCGTCAACGCTGCGGCTTCCCGGTTCACCGCGAGCAGCTGTTGTGCCGGCGTGAGGCCGTCGTCGCTGACCTGCTCGATGTCGGCAGCGACCTGACCATGCAGGCCGGCGACGCGCACCATGTAGAACTCGTCAAGGTTGGCGCCGGAAATGGACAGAAAGCGGACCCTCTCAAGCAACGGATGGGCGCGGTTGCGCGCTTCCTCCATCACGCGCTGATTGAACGCCAGCCAGGACAGCTCCCGGTTGATGTAACGCTGTCCACTGGGCACCAGATCCACGTCGATGCGGTCGTTCGCCGTCGTCTCCCGGCTGGCGGCATCCGTCATCGTATTGTCGCTGACCTCCGTGTGCTATCTCACGCGCGACCAGATCTGCGACTTGCCGAACAGTGGCAAGCCAACGTAGCCGCGGACCTTGAGCCTGTCCGGCTTCTCCAGAGTCATCGTCGCCGAGTAGGTCTTGCCGTCTTCCGGATTGTAGATCTTGCCGTCGCGCCAGGCCTCCTTGCCGCCGTCGCGGACGAAGCCCGACAACAGGCGCAAGCCGAGGATCGGTCGGTCCCGCATCGCCTCGTCGGGGTTGCGCTCATCAGTTTGCGGCTCGCCGGCTTCATTGTTCGGTTCCTTGAGCCAAACGATCTCTCCGCACAACGTCTCGCCGCACTTCTTGATTTCGACCTGGGACTTGCCGCCGTCGGTCAACCAGCGGCCAAGCGGCGCCTCGGCGGCAACTCCGGCGCCGATTTTGCCTTCTGCCGTCGCCTGTGCCCCAACGAAACCCGGCTGCGCAATCAGTAGGGGCAGCAGGGCCACAATCAGCCGGCTGCATCGTCGCCACCAGTGATTCATATCTGCCGCCCCTCGTCGGTTGGTTGCCTCAAATCGTCCCACGGTACGCACCTCCATCCAAGGGAATCTGCCGTCTGCTTATGAATACCGCATGAAATTCGGACAAACCGTATGAAATCCGGACAAAGAGCCGGAAGCCAGGACCGAAGTCCGCGGGTGCGTCGCCCGCTGTCGCGTACCATCAGGCCGCTTCATGAAGCGTCCAGGATCCGCCGCACCAGCGGAATCGTCACGGCCTGCTGACCGGCCAGGGCAGCCGCGTCGATTCTGGCTACCAGACGCGCTGCCGCGTCGAACGACCGCTCCATCCGCCTCACCAGATAGCCGACCACCTCTTCGTTCACAACCACCTGTCGGTCGGCGAACAGCTTGCCCAACAGGGCGGTCAGCAGAACGTCATCGGGCGCGGCTACGCCCACGGCCGGCGCCGCACTCAGTCGCGAGCGCAGGTCCGCCAGGTTCAGCGGCCAGCGGCCAGGCGGCTGTCGCGCCGCCAGCAGCATGGAACCGCCGGCTTCGTGGAGCATGTTGTAGAGGTGCAGCAGCGCCGTCTCGTCGCCCAGCTGATCAGCTTCGTCCAGCGCCACGGTACGGCTGGCCGCCAGTGCAGGGATATCGGCCGCATCCAGGTCCAAACCACGGACGAGCACGGCGCCGCTGCGGGCCCGCCAGATATCCAGGAGATGAGACTTGCCGCAGGCTGGCGGGCCATAAAGGCAGAGCGCCGGACCCGGCCAGTCCGGCCAGCGGTCAAGCCAGGCGACGGCATCGGCATTGCAGTCGGCGACCAGGAAGTCGCTCCGTCCGACGGCCGGCCGATGCGGCAGGTCGAGGGTGAGCTGCTGGTGCGTCATGTTCAATCTGTCCCCGGCGTCTCGAACAGGCGGCTGTCGAGATAGCGCTGCACCGCAAACCGCACCAGGACACCGATCATCGCCGCCGCCGGCACGGCGATCAGGACGCCAACAAAGCCGAACAGGGCGCCGCCGGCAAACAGGGCAAACATGATCCAGACCGGGTGCAGGCCGATGTGACTGCCCAGCAGGCGCGGCGTCAGGAAATTGCCTTCGACGGTCTGGCCGACGACGAAAACGATGATCACCGCGACGATGCGCAGATATTCGGCTTCGGGAAGAAACTGCGTCAGCGCCGCCAGTAAGGACAGCGCCAAGCCGACCACGGCGCCGACGAAGGGAACAAACGAAATCAAACCGCTGAGGATGCCGATGATCAGGCCGAACTCCAGGCCCACGAGGGTCAAGGCAACGGCATAGAACGCGCCCAGCAGCAGGCACACTGTGCCTTGGCCACGAACGAAGCCGGCCATTACGGAATCGATTTCGCCCACCAGTCGCCGGATCGTCGGGGCATGCTGACGCGGCAACCAACCGTCGACCTTGGCCACCATGGCGTCGAAGTCGCGCAGCATGTAGAAGGCCACCACCGGGGTCACCACCAGCAGCGACAGCAGATTGAACAGGGCAACGCCACCGCTCCAGGCCTGCCGCAACAGCCCGGCAACGACGTCCAGCGCCTGATTGGCGATGCCCGAAACGACATCGCGGGCATCCTGCACGGCATCCAGCTGAAGGCGCGCGAACAGATCGGCCAGCAGTGGCTGCGCGGTCTGTCGCAGTGCGGCGAGATAGCCCGGTAGCCGTTCGGCGAGGCCGAGGATCTGATGATGCAGCAGCGGCACCAACAGCAACACGATGGCGATCAGGGCCAGTCCGAAGGCCAGCAGCACCAGCGTCGTGGCCGCCCACCGCGCCATGCCGCGGCGCTCGAGATGGTCGACCAGCGGATCGAGAAAGTACGCCACCGCAATGCCGGCCACGAACGGCAGCAGCACCGCCCGCAACAACCAGATCAGCAGGATAAGAACCAGCAGGGCGAGGCCCCAATAGCGCACCTGTTCGCGCACCGTCACGACGCACCGTCCTCCATCCGGTTCATCTCGCGCCCCCAGGAAACGAGATAGGCGGCACCCGACACCGCCGTGGTAAAGGCGACGACGGCAACCAGGGGTCCTACGGAACTGCCCAGGAACGGCCAGGCGAAGGCCAACTGCGCCAGCACCACGGCGGCCAGGGCGATCTGCGCCGCGGTATTGATCTTCGATGCCATCAGCGGCCTGGGCTCGTGACCATGATTGAGCGCATACAGCAGCAGCGCCCCGCCGACGATCAGCAGGTCGCGGGATACCACCAGAATGACGAGCCATACGGGCAAGACACCCTGCACGCCCAAGGTGACGTAGATCGACACCAGCAGCGACTTGTCGGCAATGGGATCGAGATAGCGGCCCAGCCTCGTCTGCATGTTGAAGCGCTTGGCGACGAAGCCGTCGACCGCATCCGAGGCGCCGGCGAGACAAAACACGGCGAACGCCAGGCGCCACTCGCCCACGAGCATAAGCCACACGTTCAGCGGCACCGCGAGCAGCCGGCCGAGGGAGATGACGTTCGGCAGATTCACTGCGTTGCGTCCTCACGTGCGTCGCCCGTGCCCGCCGACCGGGCCGGGTTGCGCGGGCGCAACTCCCAGAAGCCGTCAACCTGCACAAGATTGAGGTCCTGCTGCTGCAATGAGACGTCCAAGCGCGCCGGATCGCCCGACACGTGCAACACCACTTGCGCCGCCGCGCGCGAGATCGAACGCAGTTCGAACCGGCGCACCATGCCGATCCGCTCCAACCGCGAGCGCACGCCGAGCCAATCCTCCAGGCCCGCCAGCGGCACCCGCACAGACAAGACGGCACTCTCGCCGAATGTCTGCAAAGTCTGGCGCTTCCAGGCCTCCTCCAGTTCGGCGAGTTCGGCCAGCGCGACCCGCTGCAACAGGGCCGGCAAGGCTTCATCCGCCGCGCCCCGGTAGCTCGACACGACGACGTTCGCCGCCTCGCGGCCGTACCAATGCCGCAAGACATCCACCTTGTTCGCGCTGGCGGCCGTCAGGTCGGGCGATACGATGGCGTGCAGGACGACAACGCTGTCGCTGCGATAGCGCTCGCCCAGCGCCTGCAGCGGACCCAGTTCCCCCGCAACCGCCGATTCGGAGCCCAGCACGGTGACGTCTTCCAGATCGCCCAGCGGCAGGACCACCGGCAACAGTGCGTCAGTCGGCAGTTCGAGCGTGTTCCACGCGGCGCGCCAGAGGTTGCCGTCCTCGAACAGCGACAGCGCGCCGGCCCGTTCCAACACGGGAAGCAGAAGCACCGGCTTGGACCGGGTCTCTGTATAGGGAATCTGGTTGACCCTCAGCAGCGTGCGTACCCGATCTTCCTTGAAGCGCACCGTCAGTTTGGCCAGGTATCGCACTGCCGACGTCTTCTCGTCGGCGATCTCCAGCGCCTCTACCAGATCCGCAAGGCTGTCAGCATCGAGCTGGGGCAGCCGGCCGTAGTCCTCGCGCAGGACGATGCGCTTGAGAGCCAGCTCGAAGGCGCGCCGCTGGCCGTCCGCCAGGGCCAGCTCACGCGCCGCGACCGCGGTCTCCGCCGTGGCGTCGACGGCAACACCGCGCACCACCATCAGCGAACCCGGAGCGGTCGAATCGCTCTGGCCGACGGCACCCTGGGGGCTCATCGACAGCAGGCCGACGAGGAGGATCAGGAGTAGAGGCAGCCGCATTGCAAAGACAGGGACTTCCAGTATGTTGCCGCCCACCGGGTCGGCTTCAGCGTCCCTGTTATAGCCCAGCGAGGCCGCCATAGGCAGACACAGCTATAAAGCGTCGGGCGTCGATATCGATGCCGGGGCACGTCTCGTTGATGCCATCAAGCCGTTGGCCGCCAGCACCAGCCGACGCGGCAGCGTCGGCAGCCTCGGCGGTTTTGCCGGCGTGTTCGACCTGGCTGAAGCCGGCTACCGCGACCCGATGCTGCTGGCGGCGACGGATGGCGTCGGCACCAAGCTGAAGATCGCCATTGCCGCCGACCGGCATGACGGCATCGGCATCGACCTGGTCGCCATGTGCGTCAACGACCTCGTGGTCGCCGGTGGCGAGCCGCTGCTGTTTCTCGACTACTACGCGACCGGGCACCTGGAGGTAGAAACCGGTCGACGCATCGTCGCCGGCATCGCCGCAGGCTGCCGACTCGCCGGCTGCGCACTGATCGGCGGCGAGACCGCCGAGCTGCCAGGTCTGTACGCCGGCGACGACTACGATCTGGCCGGATTCGCGGTCGGTGCGGTGGAGCGCCAGGATCTGCTCGACGGCTCGGCCATCGGCGCCGGTGACGTCATCCTTGGCCTGGCCAGCGATGGCTTGCATGCCAACGGCTTCTCTCTGGTGCGCGCGGTAATCGCGGACTATGGCTTCGACTATGCTGCCGCCGCGCCGTTCGCGCCGCCGATGAGCCTGGCCGAGGCGTTGCTGGTGCCGACGCGGATTTACGTGCGCAGCTGCCTGACGGCGATCCGCCATGGCGGCATCCACGGTCTGTGCCACGTCACCGGCGGTGGCATCGGCGAGAACCTGGTCCGGGTGCTGCCGGCCGGGCTGACGGCCGAGCTCGACGGCAGCCGCTGGCCCGTGCCGCCCGTGTTCCGCTGGCTCGCCGATGTCGGCGGCATCGAGCCTGACGAGATGTTGCGAACCTTCAACTGCGGCATCGGCATGATCCTGGTCGTCGACAGCGGTGCCGCAGAGGCCGTCTCGGCGCAGTTGCAGGCGGCGGGTGAAACGGTCCACGTCATTGGCCAAATCTCGCCGGCAGAGACGCCGCAGAGCGCCGCCTCCGTCGGCCTTTCCACCCCCTCTTTCTGACATGGCGGTGCTGAAAGTCGCGATCCTGATCTCGGGCCGCGGGAGCAACATGCGGGCCCTGATTGAAGCCTGCAGGCAGCCGGACATGCCGGCCGAAGTGGTCTGCGTGCTGTCTGACCGGGCCGATGCCGCAGGGCTTCGCTATGCCGCAGATGCCGGTATCGCCACCGCCGTCGTCGCCCGCCAGGACCATGCCGACCGTGACGCCTTCGGCGCGGCCCTGCACGAAGAACTGACCGCGGCCGGCGCCGAGTTCGTCTGCCTGGCCGGATTCATGCGTCTGCTGGGGGCCGATTTCGTCAATCGCTGGCACGACCGGCTGATCAACATCCATCCCTCGCTGCTGCCGGCGTTCAAGGGCCTTCACGTGCACGAGCGGGTGTTGGCGGCAGGCGTGCGGATCACCGGCTGCACGGTGCATTTCCTCCGCGTCGAGATGGACGTCGGTCCGATCATCGTACAGGCGGCCGTGCCCGTCGCCGCGGACGACACGGCCGACAGCCTCGCCGACCGGGTCCTGCGCCAGGAGCATCGGATCTATCCATTGGCACTGCGGCTGATCGCCACCGGCCGCGTCCGCGTCGCCGGGGAACGGGTGCTGATTGCCGGCCAGGAACCGACCGACGCCAGCCTGCTCAACCCTGAGCCAGGTATCTAGAAAGCGGCAGTCAGCCGACGATTTCGGTCTCGGCGAACCAGTACGCGATCTCCTGCGCCGCCGTGTCGGTGGCGTCCGAACCGTGTACCGAGTTGGCCTCGATGGATTCGGCGAAGTCCTTGCGGATGGTGCCTTCCGCGGCCTCGGCCGGATTGGTCGCCCCCATCACCTCGCGGTTCTTCTGCACCGCGTCCTCGCCTTCGAGGACCTGGACCACGCTGGGTCCCGAGGTCATGAACGCCACCAGTGAAGAGAAGAACGGCCGCTCCCGATGCACGGCATAGAAGCCCTCGGCCTGGGCCTTGCCCATCCACAGGCGCTTGGATGCAACCACGCGCAGGCCCGCTTCTTCGAGCCGGGCGGTGATCGCACCGGTCAGGTTGCGCCGGGTGGCATCCGGCTTGATGATCGATAAGGTCCGTTCGATGGCCATGGCTTCCCTGCTTTCCCGAGGTATTGCTGCACTGCAAAATCGGCGCGGTTATATCGGCTCGTCCACCGTGCCGCAACCGCCGGGCGCCTGCCATACGAACCGCTGTTCGCGCACACGCGTGCCCCACTGCTCGGCCTCGCGCTCCTCGGCCAGGGCAAAGCCATGGCGCTCGTACAGGGTCCGGGCCGCGTCGAGGCCGGCAAACGTCCACAGATAGACGTCGGCAAATCCAGCCGCCCGAACGAAGCCCATCGCCTCTTCCATCAGGCGACCGCCGGCGCCGCCGCCACGCTGTCCGTCGTCGACGATGAACCAGCGAATGTGCGCAGTACCCGGCGGGTTGTCGGGCTCGCTGCCATCGACGGTGATCGAGCCGAAGATGCGGTCGTTGCGCCTGGCGCACAGGAAACGGTCGGTAGCCTCGTCGCAGCGGCCCAGGAATTCTGCCAGCTCACGCGCCACCTTGCGCTCGAAGTAGCTGCCAAAGCCCCAATTGGCTGCGTAGTAGCGGCCATGCATCTCGACCACCCGACCGAGCGCCCCGGGCGAATAGCCACCGATCCGCAGATCCGCCATCGGTTCCTCCGCGTTTGTCGGCACGATCTTGCCACGGCGCCGGCAAGGCCGTAACTACGCGCCAGCGAACGGAACCAAGCCATGCTGCATCTGAACGGCGTCGTCTACCGCATCGGCACGCGGACCATACTGGACGGCGCCAGCGCCCATATTCCCGCCGGCCGTCGGGTCGGCCTGGTCGGCCGCAATGGTGCCGGCAAGAGCACGCTGTTGCGGTTGATCACGGCTGAGCTGGCGCCCGACGACGGCGAGCTGCAATGCCAACGCCGGACCCGGATCGCCGCCCTGGCCCAGGAAGCGCCGGGCGGCGAAACGCGGGTCATCGAGCATGTCCTGGCCGCCGATCAGGAACGCAGTACGCTCCTGGACGAGCTTGAACGCGACGTGACACCGGCCCGCGCGGCGGAAATCCACAGCCGCCTGGGCGAAATGGGTGCCCAGGCCGCACCGGCGCGGGCGGCCAGGATCCTGGCCGGCCTTGGCTTCGACAGCAGCGCCCAGGAAAAGCCGCTATCGGCGTTCTCGGGTGGCTGGCGGATGCGCGCCGCGCTGGCGGCGGTGCTGTTTGCCGAACCCGACCTGCTGCTGCTGGACGAACCGACCAACTACCTCGACCTGGAAGGGGTGTTGTGGCTGGAAGGTCACCTGAGGCGATACCCCTACACGCTGCTGCTGGTCAGCCACGAACGGGACCTGCTCAACCGTGCCGTCGATCACATCCTCCACCTGCAGGATGGCCGGCTCACGCTTTATCGCGGCGGCTACGATGCCTTCGAACGGCGCCGACGCGAACAGCAGGTGCACGACCAGAAGCTGCGCCAGCGCCAGGAAGCGCAGCGCAAGCATATGCAGGCTTTCGTCGACCGGTTCCGCTACAAGGCGAGCAAGGCGCGCCAGGCGCAAAGCCGGCTGCGCGCGCTGGCTAAGCTGGAACCGATCGCGGCGGCCGTGGAAGAACCGCATCTGGCTTTCCAGTTCCCCAAGCCGAAGCCGCTGCGACCGCCGTTGTTGCAGACCGAGGACGCCGCGGTCGGCTACCGGCCCGGCGAGCCGGTGCTCACCGACCTGAACCTGCGGTTCGACCCGGACGACCGGATTGCCCTGATCGGGCCGAACGGCAACGGCAAGACGACCTTGGCCCGTTTGCTGGCCGGCCGGCTGCAGCCATCGGCCGGCAGTCTGCGTCGTTCCCCGAACATGAGTGTCGGCTTCTTCGCCCAACATCTGCTGGAGGAGCTCGGTCCCGACGAGACGGCGTTGAGCCACCTGGCACCGCTGATGCGCGGCCGACGCGAAAGCGACATCCGGGCACATCTGGGCCGGTTCGGCCTGGTCGGCGAGCGTGCCCAGGTCACCGCCGCGGCGTTGTCAGGCGGCGAACGGGCCCGACTGGCCCTCGCCATGATCACCACGCACAACCCACAGCTGCTCATCCTGGACGAACCGACCAATCACCTGGATATCGATGCCCGCGAGGCGCTGATCCATGCGCTGTCGGATTTCGACGGCGCCGTGCTGTTGATCAGCCATGACCGCCACCTCGTGGAGTTGGCGGCGGAACGCCTCTGGCTCGTCGCCGAGGGCACGGTCCGGCCCTTCGACGGCGACCTGGAGGACTACCGGCGCAACCTCGACGGCAGCCCGGCCACACCGGACGCCGTCGCGACAACCCAGAGCGTGGCGGAAACTCCGAGCGCCGCCGAACGCAAACGTTCGCGCCGCGACGCCGCACAGCGCCGGGCGGCGCTGGCCCCGTTGCGCCAGCAGGTTCAGGCCAGCGAGCGAAAGCTGCAGGCGTTGCAGGCCGAACTCGCCGAGATCGAGAGCCGCCTGGCGGATCCGCTGCTGTACCAGCAATCGGCCACGCAGGCGGCAACGCTCAATCGCCGCCGGAGCGAAGTCGGCAGTGCCATCGCATCAGCCGAGGCGGCCTGGCTCGAGGCCGCCGAAGCACTGGAGAACGCGCAGCGCGAACAGCCCGCCTGACGGCCGGGCAGTGCGGGCGATCCCCGATCAGGCCTGCTGTTCCCAACCGCCCGCGTCGGTCTGCTGCCAGTAGGTGATGGTGTTGCCGGTCGACTGGTACGCGCGCCATCGCGCCCGCGCCGCCTGCACGGCAGCGTCATCGCGACCATCGAACATGTCCAGCACCATGGCGAAGTCCCCGGCGTCGTCGACCGACACCCCGTCGACCAGCACCAGCACGTCGGCGCCGTTGGGGTTCTCGCGTTCGCTGGTCAGAAAGATCGGCTGGGCCTGCGGGTCACCGTCGCGGGCCGAACCGTGCGGCAGCCAGGAGCGCTGTTCATACGTCCACAACAACGCATTGAGCGCCTCGACCCGCTCCTGCGAACCAGCCATCAGGACCGCCCTGTGGCCGCGCTCCAGCACCTTGGCCAGCAACTGGGGCAGCGCCCGTTCCAGCGGCCACTTCTGCAGGTGGTAGAAGCGGACCTCGCTCACGTGCCGGCCTGGCGTCTAGTCTTCGTAGTCGTTGGCGACCAGGCGGTCGAGCAGCCGCACACCCCAGCCGGCGCCGCCCTTGGGAACCGTCGGGCTGTCCTTGTCCGTCCAGGCGACTCCGGCGATATCGAGATGCGCCCAGGGCACATCGTTGACATAACGTTGCAGGAACTGGGCCGCGGTGATGCTGCCAGCCCCGCGACCGCCGACGTTCTTCATGTCTGCGATGTCGCAGTTGATCAGCTTGTCGTAGGCCGGTCCCAGCGGCATGCGCCAGACGCCCTCGCCGACCTGTCGGGCGGCCGTCTCGAGGCGCGCGACAAGTTCGTCGTTGTTCGAGAACACGCCGGCATTCTCGTGCCCGAGGGCGACGATCATGGCCCCGGTCAAGGTCGCCAGATCGATCATGAAGCGCGGCTTGAAGCGATCCTGCGTGTACCAGAGCGCATCGGCCAGCACCAGGCGGCCTTCGGCGTCGGTATTGATCACCTCGATGGTCTGGCCTGACATCGACGTGACCACGTCGCCTGGCCGTTGCGCGTTGCCGTCGGGCATGTTCTCGACCAGGCCGACGACGCCGATGACGTTGGCTTTGGCCTTCCGCCCGGCGATCGCCTTCATGAGCCCGGCCACGGTGCCGGCACCCCCCATGTCCCATTTCATCTGTTCCATGCCGGCGCCGGGCTTCAGGGAGATGCCCCCGGTGTCGAAGGTCACGCCCTTGCCCACGAAGGCGACCGGCCGGGCGTTGCGGCGCCCGCCGTTCCAACGCATCACGACGAGCTGACTTTCGCGCCGGCTGCCCTGTCCGACGCCGAGCAGGGCACCCATCCCCAGTCGCCGCATGCGGGTTTCGCCAAGCACCTCCACCTTGACCCCCAGGTCCGCGAGTTTGCGGCATTCGGCAGCAAAGCTTTCGGGATGCAGCACATTTGCGGGTTCACTGACCAGGTCACGGGTCTCGAACACGCCGGCGGCAATCGCCCGCAGCGGCGTGAAGGCCCGGCGCGCCTTGCCCGGCCCCGACACGGCAACGCTGGCGGCGTTCAGGCTGGGCTTTTCGCTGGCCTTGCGGATGGTCCGGTACTTGTCAAATCGATAGCCGCCAAGACTGGCGCCAAAGGCCAAATGTGCCGCCATCACGTCGGTGCCCAGCTTGCCCCCTGTCACGTCGTCGCACATCAGGGTCACCGACTTCAGGCCGCTGCCTGATAACCGCTGCACCGCACCGCCACCGACGTTCTGCATGACCAGTTCATCGACGTCTTTCGCCGCCCCCAGACCGGCCAGCAGGATCCGATCCGCGTCCACCCCGGCAGGCGCGATGAGTTCCAGCCACTGGCCCTTCTCGCCATTGAACCGACTGCCTTTGATGGCGCGGCTGACGGCCTTGCGGGTCGCCTTGTCGAGCGTCGCAGCGGCGGCCAAAAGCTTGCCGCCTTTGAGGACGGTGGCCACGACGGCACCGGATTTGGGAAGGGCGTAGTCGCTGATGGAAATGCGCATCGACTGCTCCGCTGCTGGACGAGATCATATGGTGCGCATCACAGCGCAAAGGCCGCTCATATTATCCGCGGACCGGCGCGACGCAAGCACCCGGCCAAGTGGCGGCGGGCGCCAGCAAAGCTTCGATTTCCTGCGCGCGCCCTGTATGATCCGACGCCGTGAACAGACTGCAGCGTTACATCCTGCGCCAGTTGCTGGGGCCCTTCCTGTTTTTCCTGCTGGTCCTGACGGCGGTGATCTGGCTTACGCAATCGCTGCGGTTCGTCGACCTGATCGTCAACCAGGGGCTGTCGGCGGGCTATTTCCTCTACCTGACGATGTTGTTGCTGCCGGGTCTGCTGGCGATCATCCTGCCGATCTCGCTGTTCGCCGCCGTGCTCTACAGCTATCAGCGTCTGGCCACCGACAGCGAAGTGATCGTGATGCGATCGGCCGGCCTCAGCACGCTGGCCATTGCCTGGCCGGCCGTACTGCTGTCCCTGCTGGTCGCCGTCGCCGGCTACCCGCTGACGCTTTACCTGATGCCGGCCGGTCAGCGCGCGTTCAAGGACATGCGCACCTCGCTCAGCACCAACCTCTCGCATGTCCTGGTGCAGGAAGGACGCTTCAATACCATCGGCAACAACCTGACGGTCTACGTTCGCGCTCGCAGCGGCTCGGGCGAGTTGTACGGCATCCTGGTTCACGACAGCCGCAATCCCGGTCAACCGGTGACCATGATGGCCGAGAGTGGCGCCCTGGTGCGCACACAGGAGGGACCCCGGTTCGTCCTGGTCAACGGGAACCGCCAAGAAGTCGATCACGGCGAAGGCCAGCTGTCGCTGCTGCAGTTCGACAAATACACGCTCGACCTGAACCAGTTCATCAGCCAGAGCGACCGCCGCTGGCTGAAACCTGGCGAACGCTATCTGCACGAACTGCTGTGGCCCGACGGCAGCGCCGACGATCTGGCCAACCGGGGGGCGCTGCTGGCCGAAGCGCATGACCGCCTGACCTCTCCGCTCTACGGCACCGCCTTCGTCCTGATCGCCCTGGTCTTCACGTTGTCGGGGGAGCACAGCCGCCGGGGCCGCGGCATGCGTGTCGTCTCAGCCGTCGCCTGCGTCGTGCTCTTGCGCGCGGTCGGCCTGGGCTTCGTCGGACTGTCGGCGAAGGTCCCGGCCCTGAGCGCCATGTTGTATCTCAATGTCGGCCTCGCCATGGCGATCTGCACAGCGTTGCTGATCCGCGGACCGCGGCGTTTGCCACTGCCGTCGCTGGCACGCGAGGAGGGCTGATGTACCTCTCGCCGACCCTCTCGCTCTACATCGCCCGGCAGTTCCTTTCGGGCTTCGCCTTCGTTTTTGCGGTTCTGCTGGCCCTCGTGTTCCTGTTCGACTTCATCGAACATCTGCGCCGCGCTTCGGGTCGGGAAGCCGCCGATATGGCGACGGTGCTGGAGCTGGCGTTGCTGCAGCTGCCCGGCCTGGGACAGAAGCTGCTGCCGTTCGCCGCGCTGTTTGGGGCGATCTTCACCTTCGCCCGCCTCACGCGCTCGCACGAACTGGTGGTGGCCCGGGCCGCGGGTGTCTCGGTCTGGCAGTTCCTGGCCCCGCTGCTGTTGATAACCCTGCTGATCGGCGCCTTCATGGTCACCGTGTTCAATCCGTTCGCAGCGGTGATGAATTCCCGCTACGAGCATCTGGAGAACCGTTTCCTTGAAGGCAAGACCAGCCTGCTCGACGTGTCGTCGACCGGCCTGTGGCTGCGCCAGGCGGACGATACCGGGCAGTCCGTGATCCATGCCCGCACAGTCTCCGCCGCCGGCACGGAACTGAGCGATGTCATCATTTTCCTGTATCGCGGCGCAGATCAGTTCGTCGGCCGCATCGACGCGACGTCGGCGACCCTGCATGACGGCTTCTGGCAGCTCGATGACACGCTGCTGACGCGACCCGACCGACCGGCTGCGCGCTACGACCGCTATGACCTGCCGACCACACTTACCCTGGCCCAGATCCAGGACAGCTTCGCGTCGCCCGAGACGATGTCGTTCTGGGCCCTGCCGGGCTTTGTGCAGACGTTGGAGGATGCCGGGTTCTCAGCCACCCGGCACCGCCTGCACTGGCACGCTGTGTTGGCCATGCCGCTGCTGCTTTGCGCCATGGTCCTGCTCGCCGCAACCTTTACCCTGCGGCTGACCCGTCACGGACATACCGGCCTGTTGATCGCCGTCGGCGTCAGCGTCGCCTTCCTGCTCTACTTCGTTTCCGACCTCGTCTTCGCGCTTGGCCTGGCAGGCAGTCTGCCGGTCGCGCTCGCCGCATGGACGCCGGCAGGGGTGACGGCCCTGCTGGGCGCTGCGCTGCTGCTCCACCTGGAAGACGGCTGAACGTGATGCGGGCCGGGCTCGCGGTCGCCCTGATCGTCGTCGCCTTGCTGCTCCGGCCCGGCACAGGACGGAGCCAGGAGCAGCTCGGCGAGCTCGCCGAAGGACCTTTCCTGCTCTCCGCCGACGAGGTGATCTACGACGAGACCCTGGGCACGGTAACCGCAGCCGGCAACGTCGAGATCAGCACCGAAGAACGGGTCCTGCTGGCCGACAGCGTCAGCTACAACCTGCGCGACGGCGTGGTGTCGGCGTCCGGCAACATCTCCCTGCTGGAGCCCACCGGCGAGGTCGTCTTCGCCGACTACCTGGAGCTCGACAAGGCGCTGACGGAGGGCGTGATCGAAAGCGTCCGGGTCCTGCTGACCGACAACTCACGCTTGGCCGCCAACACCGCACGCCGCTTCGATGAAGACCGCACGGAACTTGCCCGTGCCGTCTATTCGCCCTGCGACGTCTGTCAGGAGCATCCCGAACGGGCACCGCTATGGCAGATCAGGGCGTCACGGGTAACCCATAGGCGCAGCGACCAGCGCATCGTCTATCGCGATGCCGTCCTGCAGGTGGCAGGCGCGCCGGTTTTCTATACACCCTATTTCAGCCATCCCGATCCGACGGTGGAGCGCAAAACCGGTTTCCTGTCGCCGTCGTTCGGCAGCGACTCGCAGCTCGGCTTCCGCTTTGACGCGCCGTTCTTCTGGGCGATCGATCCGCACCGGGACTTGACGCTGTCGCCGTTCTTCACCAGCGAAGAGGGGCCGGTGTTCGTCGGCGAGTACCGGGCGGCGACCGAGCGTGGCGGCTACGAAGGGGTGGTCAGCTTTACCCGACCGGATCGACGCGGCGAAAACAACGAACGGCTCGAAGGCCAGGTCAACCGCGCCCATATCGACGCACAAGGTCGCTTCGACCTGGATCCGATCTGGCGCTGGGGCTTTGGCCTGCAGCGTTCGACCGATGATACCTACCTGAAACGCTATCGCTTCACCGACGTCAACGAACTGGTATCCGATGTCTTCATCGAGGGCTTCGACGACCGCGGCTATGCCTCGGCCAGCGCGATCGCCTTCCAGGGCTTGAAGGCCGAGGACGACCCGGGCACCCAGCCGGTGGTGGCGCCGCTGCTCGATTACAGCTGGATCGGCGGACCTTTCGACGGTTCGACCCTGCAGTTCGATGGCAGCGCCGTCGGATTGCACAAGTCCGACAGCAACGACACGCAACGCATCACGCTCGACGGCACCTGGCGCCGACCGATCGTCGGCGGCCTTGGCGATGTCTACACGCTGATCGCCCAACTGCGCGGCGACCTCTACCGGGTGCACGACTTCGTCGATCCGGCCAATCCGGAAGCCGGGCCAGACAGTGGCATCGAGAACCGCCTGTACCCTCTCGCGGCGGTGGAATGGCGCTATCCCTGGATGAGCCGCGGCAATGGCATCCGGCAAACCATCGAGCCGGTCGTGCAATTGATCGCCACACCCTATGGCCTGAACTCATCCAGCATTCCAAACGAAGACAGCCAGACGGTCGAATTCGACGATACCAACCTGTTCAGCCTCAACCGATTTCCCGGCTATGACCGGGTCGAAAGCGGACCGCGGGCCAATCTCGGCTTCCGGCTGGGCGCCTATGGCGGCGGCGGCAGCTATGCCACGGCGACCTTCGGTCAGGTTTTCCGGGCGAAGGACGATGACACATTCGCCGAGGAATCCGGCCTGGACGAGAACCGGTCCGACTTCGTCGTCGGCGCCACGGTCGTACCATCGAGCTTCTTCGACCTGACCTTCCGTGCCCGGGTCGACCACAAGGACCTGTCGCTGAAGCGGAACGAGGTTTACTTTGCCATCGGACCCGAGCAATTGCGTTTCACCAATAACTACGTGCGGCTGGACAAAGAGCTTTCGGTCGACGGCCTCGAGGAGCGCGAAGAGCTGTTCAATTCGGTGCGCTGGCAGATCGCCCGCCACTGGGCCGCAACGGCGCAGAGCCGCCGCGATCTGACCAACGGTGGCCGGCAGATTCGCGCCGGCGCCGGTATCGAATACCTTGACGAATGCATCGGTTTCCGGCTGACCTACGACCGCGATTTCACCCGTGACCGGGATGTCGAGCCCAGCACGTCGATCAACTTTCGCGTCGTGCTGAAGCACCTGGGCTGAAGCCGGACGCGCGGCATCCGGCGTCTCGAACTGATCAGTATTAAGTTGTTGAATTTAAAAAATATTCCCCACCTCCCATGGTCCCCCGTCGGGCTTGTCCTGGTGGTCGCGCTGGTCGCCGGCTGGGCCGGTGTGGGGCAGACGCAGAACGTCCAGCGGATTGCCGCCATCGTCAACGACGAGGTGATCTCGGGCTACGACGTCGAGCAACGCATCGGTCTGGTCATCGCCACCACCAATCTGCAAGACAGCCCCGAAGTGCGCCGCCGGCTCCGCAACCAGGTGCTGCGGACGCTGGTGGACGAACGGCTGCAGGTGCAGGAAGCCAAGCGCTTCGAGATCCGTGTGACCGAAGCCGACCGTCGGCGGGCCTACGAGTTCATCGCCACGCAGAACAACGTCCGTCCCAATCAGGTCGACGGGTTCCTGGCATCGCTCGGCGTCCCCCGCAAGGCGCTGGAAACGCAACTCGAAGCCGAAATCGCGTGGTCCAAGCTGGTACGACGGCGGCTGGCGCCAAACGTCCGCATCGGCGACGATGAAGTCGACGAGGTGCTGGCGCGACTGAACGACAGCGCCGGCCTGCCCGAATTCCGGGTGTCGGAAATCTACCTGCCGGTGGACTCCCCCGAACAGGACGACGAAGTACGGCGAACCGCCCTGCGCCTGCGCGAGCAGATCCGGAATGGCGCCTCGTTCTCTGCCATGGCCCGGCAGTTCAGCCGGGGCTCGACGGCGGCACGTGACGGTGCGGTCGGCTGGCTGCAGCCCGGGCAGATGAGCCAGGAGATCGCGACGGCGCTCGAGGCCATGGACAACGGCCAGATCTCTGCCCCGGTTCGCGCCGCCGGGGGCTACTATCTACTGCAGCTGCACGAACGGCGACAGGTCATGGGCAGCGACCCCATGCAGGTCCGCGTGGCACTGCAACGATTGCTGCTGCCGCTGCCGGCAAACAGCGACGCCGCCGCCAAGCAGAGCCAGCGCGAACTGGCCGAAATCGTCCGCGACAGCGTCGAGGGATGCGACCAGATCGCGCTGATCGCAGAAGAACTGAAGGCCCAGGCCGGCGATCTCGGCGTGCTGCGCCTGGGTGACATGCCGGTCGGCATCCGGAACGCCGTCAAGGACCTGGAAATCGGCAGCTTCTCGGACCCGATCGATCTCGACGAAGGCCTCATGCTGCTGATGGTCTGCCAACGCGACGAGCCGCAGACAACGTTGCCGAGCCGGGAGGACATCGAGCAGAAGCTGCTGCGCGACCGCGTCACCATGCTGGCGCAACGCTACATGCGCGATCTGCGCCGTGACGCGATCGTGGAGCTGCGCTGAATGTCCGCCAGCACGGCAGCACCGATCGCTTTGACCATGGGCGAGCCGGCCGGCATTGGCGTCGAGATCGCCATCAAGGCCTGGCAGCGCCGCGACGCACGCGAGCTGCCGCCGTTCTTCCTGTTGGCTGACATCGAGCTGTCGCGCCGCGTCGCCGGATTGCTTGACGAAGCCGACGCCGTTGCCGAGATCGACAGCCCGGCGCAGGTCGCCGGTCTGTTTCCGCACGCCCTGCCGGTATTGCCGACGCCGCTGCCCTCACCGGTGCGCTTCGGCAAACCGGATCCGGACAATGCAGCAGCCGTGCTGTCGGCGATACGGCGCGGTGTCGACTATTGCCTGAGCGGCGAGGCCAGCGCCCTCGTTACCAATCCGATCCAGAAATCATCCCTTTATGAGGCCGGGTTCGCGCATCGGGGCCACACCGAGTACCTAGCGGAACTCTGCCAGGGCGATGCCCGGCCGGTGATGATGCTGGCCTGTCCTGGATTGCGGACCGTGCCGGTGACAATCCATGTCCCCCTGCACGAGGCCATCGCCAGCCTCGACGCAGCGGCCATTGTCGCGTATGCGCGCATCACCGCCGATGCCCTGGTTTCCGACTTCGGCATCGAGCGGCCGCGTCTGGCCATCGCTGGCCTGAATCCGCATGCCGGCGAGGACGGCGCCCTCGGTGACGAGGACCGGCAGATCATCAAGCCGGCGGTGGCACAGCTCGCGGACGCCGGGATCGCAGTGCGGGGTCCACTGCCCGCCGACGCCATGTTCACCAGCCAGATGCGTGCGAGCTACGATGCGGCGGTCTGCATGTACCACGATCAGGCGCTGATCCCGATCAAGACCCTGCAGTTCGAGGCCGGCGTCAACATCACCCTCGGATTGCCCCTGGTGCGCACCTCGCCCGACCACGGCACGGCGCTGGGTTTGGCCGGCCAAGGCAGGGCCGATGCCGGCAGTCTGATCACCGCCATCGTCTATGCCGGCCTGATGGCCCGGCGCCGGGCGCTGCGTGGCTGAAGCGCCCGCCGGTCTCGAGGACCTGCCGCCGCTGCGGGCGGTGATCGCGAGCCACGGTCTCGACGCCACCCGCGCCCTGGGCCAACACTTCCTGCTCGACCTGAATCTCACGGCCAAGATCGCCCGCGCCGCGGGCAACCTCGAAGGGGCGCAGGTGTATGAAGTCGGGCCGGGACCAGGCGGCCTGACCCGGGCGCTGCTGGACGCCGGCGCCCGCCGGGTCGTTGCCGTTGAGCGCGACCAGCGCTGCCTGGCGGCGCTGCAGGAGCTCGCCGCGGCAGCCGACGGACGACTGCAGCTTGTCGATGGCGACGCGCTGGCGGTCGAGGAAGCGACACTGCTTGACGGTCCGGCCGTCGTCGTGGCCAATCTGCCGTACAACATCGCCACCGTGCTGCTGATGAAATGGCTCGAACGGCTCGGTCTGTTCGAGCGGTTCGTGCTGATGTTTCAGAAGGAAGTGGCCGAGCGGCTGACCGCACAGCCACGCAGCAAGTCCTACGGCCGGCTGAGCGTCATGGTGCAATGGCAATGTGCCGCGCGACGGTTGTTCGACCTGCCGCCGGCAGCCTTCACACCACCGCCGAAAGTGACGTCCAGCGTGGTCGAGCTGATCCCGCGGCCGCAACCCCAGGCCCCTGCCGATGCCGACAAACTGTCGCGGGTGGTCGCGGCTGCCTTTGGCCAACGGCGCAAGATGCTGCGCAGCAGCCTGCGGACGCTGACCGCCGATCCCCTGCCGGCACTGGCGGCCGCAGGCATCGCGCCGACCGCCCGGGCCGAGGAACTCAGCGTCGTCGAGTTCTGTCGCCTGGCTCAGGCGCTGTGAAGTGGCTCGACGCTACTGGCCTTCGCGCAACAGCTTGACGAAGTCGAGCAGGCCGGTCTGGCGTTCGCGCCGCAGACGTTCCGCGGCAAGGATGCTGCGCACCTGCGTCAGCGCCGCGTCGACGTCGGTGTTGACGATGACGTAGTCGTACTCGGCCCAGTGGCTGATCTCGTCCGCCGCCTTTGCCATGCGTTGTGCCACCACCTCATCGCTGTCCTGGGCGCGCCGCTTGAGCCGCCGTTCCAGTTCGGTCGTGGACGGCGGCAGGATGAAGACGCTGACGAGATCATTGCGGGCCCGCTGTGCCAGTTGCTGCGTGCCCTGCCAGTCGATGTCGAACAGCACGTCCTGGCCCGCCTGCAGCGCCGCTTCGACGGGCTGTGCCGGGGTGCCGTAGTAGTGGTCGAACACCTTGGCGTGTTCCAGCAGCTCGCGCCGGTTCACCATGAGCTGGAACTCGATCTTGTCGATGAACCGGTAGTCTGCGCCTTCGCGTTCGCCGGGGCGTTGCGGCCGCGTCGTCACCGAGATCGACATCTGCAGCTGCGGATCATCCGTCAGCAGCGCGCGTGACAGCGTGGTCTTGCCCGCCCCCGACGGCGAGGACAGCACGAACATCAGGCCACGTCTGGCTATCTGCGTTGTCATGCCAGAACAGCTACCCGATGTTCTGCGCCTGCTCGCGCAACTGGTCGATGACGCTTTTCAACTCGATGCCGATACGCGTCAGCTCCACGTCCTGTGACTTGGCACACAGGGTGTTGGCTTCGCGATTGAACTCCTGCGCCAGGAAGTCCAGCCGCCGCCCGACGGCGCCGCCGGTGGCCAGCAGTTCCTGTGCGGCGGCGGCATGCGCACCCAGCCGGTCGAGCTCCTCCTGCACGTCGATTTTGGTCGCCAGGACGGCGACCTCTTGCGCCAGCCGTTCTTCCGGCATCGGCGCACCGTCAAGCAGCGTCTTCAGTTGCGCCTGCAGGCGCTGGCGAAACGCCTCCGGGCGAGCCCCGGCGCAGGCGCCAGCCTGTGCAGTCAGGGCGCGGATCCGGTCGAGCTGTCCGATCACGGTCTGTGTCAAGTGCACGCCCTCGTCGCGCCGCGCCGCGGCCAGCCCCTGCAGGGCGATATCCAGGCTGGCCAGCAGCACGCGGTCACGCTCTGCCCGATCCTCCTCGGCGCGCTGCTCGGGCACCATGTCGAGCACCCCGCGCAGGCCCAGCAGACCGTCCGCCGTCGGCGCCGTCAGGCCGTGTTCTTTCCGCAGCTGCTGTGCCGCCTGCAGCAGCTGCTCCAGCACCGGCCCATTGATCTGCACGGTCGCCAGCTCGGGTGTCCGCGACAGGATCAGATTGAGGCTGAGACTGCCCCGCTGGAAGCGTTCGGCGACCGCCTTGCGCGCGCCTGCCTCCACGGCCTCGAACCCCGGCGGCACGCGGCAACGGATCTCGAGGCCGCGGCTGTTCACGCTCTTCACTTCCCAGGTCCAGGCATAGCCCAGCTGCTCGTCGGCAGCGCGGGCAAATCCGGTCATGCTGTAGACGGTCACGTGGGCCGGACCCCCAGTGCTTGGGCTACGAACTGGCGCACGGCACTATAGGTGCCGTACCCGCCGGCAACAACACCACAGGCCGCCGGCCTGCGGCGAGCCCCGGATCAACGCCAAGGAGCCCCTGGATGCAGCGTCCCAGCTCGATCCTGATCACCGGCGCCAGCAGCGGCATTGGAGCCGCCCTGGCGCGGGCCTACGCCGATCCGTCGGTCGTCCTGACGCTGACCGGCCGCGATTCTGCGCGGCTCGAGGAGGTTGCCTTGGCCTGCCGGTCGCACGGTGCAGAGGTCCGGGCGGAAACCGCCGACGTCACCGACCGGGACGGCCTCGCCGCCTTGATCGCCGACGCGGACCAGCAGGCGCCACTGGACCTGGTGATCGCCAACGCCGGGATCGACGGTTCGGCATTCAGCGGGCACGAGCGTTACCACCGGACCATTGAGGTCAACGTCACCGGTGTTCTCAACACCATCCTGCCGGCCATCGATCACATGCGGCCGCGGCGTCGCGGGCAGCTCGCCCTGATGAGCTCATTGGCCGGATTCCGCGGCCTGCCACCAGCCCCCGCCTATTGCGCCAGCAAGGCGGCGGTGCGCAGCCTTGGCGAAGCCCTGCGTGGCCGACTGCGCCCCGCCGGCCTGCAGGTCTCGGTCATCGCCCCCGGCTTCGTCGCCAGTGGCATGACCGCGGGCAGCCGACGGAGGATGCCGTTCATGTGGCCGGCCGACCGCGCCGCCGCCCACATCAAGCGCCGCCTGGCACGCAACCAGGGCCGCATCGCCTTTCCCTGGCAGCTCTACGCCGGCACCTGGCTCGCGAATGCCATGCCACAGGCGTTGGCGGATCGCCTGCTCGGCGCCGGCGGTGCGGACGAGCGCTGAGCTCAGTCGGCCGCCTTCGGGCGGCTCCGCTGCACCTGCCGCCAGCGCCGGACGTTGCGCTGATGCTCCTTGTAGCTGCGGGCAAAGGCGTGCCCGCCGCTGCCGTCGGCGACGAAGTAGAGGTCTTCGGTGTCGAGCGGCTGCAGCACCGCCGCCAGTGCCGCCCGGCCGGGATTGACGATCGGCCCCGGCGGCAGACCGGCGTTGCGGTAGGTGTTGTAGGGCGAGTCGACGGTCAGATCGGCCCGGGTCAGCGGACGTTGCAAAGCGCCCTGGCCCGCGGTCAGCGCGTAGACCACGGTGGGATCGGATTGCAGGCGCATGCCGCGACGCAGTCGATTGACGAAGACGCCGGCGATATGCGGCCGCTCTCGGGCCAGAGCGGTCTCTTTCTCGACGATCGAGGCGAGGATCACCGCTTCGGCCTGGCTGGCGAGGGGCAGGTCGGCCTGCCGCTGTTGCCACAGCTCTGCCAGCGTATCGGCCATGGCCTGGCGCATGCGGGCCACAAGTTCGGTACGGCTGTCGCCGTAGGAGTAATGGTAGGTCTCCGGCAGCAGGCCGCCCTCGGGCAGCACCGCATCGAGCTCGCCGGTGAGCCCCGGCGCCGCCAGCAGCACGGCGGTGACTTCCGCCACGGTCAGCCCTTCCGGCACGGTCAGCCGGCGCACCACGGTGCGGCCGGCACGCAGCTGCTCCAGCACCTGGCGCATGCTGGCGTGGGCAGCGAAGCTGTACTCTCCGGCCTGCAAGTCACGCTGCTGGCGGCGCAGCCGCACGGCGATGGCGAACGCCCTGGCGTCGCTGATCACGCCATGTGCCTGCAGTTCGCGAGCAATCGCCAGGACCCCGGCGCCGCGTGGAAGCACCAGCGTCTGTGCCGCCGTCGCCGGCCCGGGAGCGGTGAATCGAAACTGCAGCCAGAACAGTCCGGCCGCTGCGGTGCCAGCGACCAGCAACAGGCCGACGACGAAGCTGATCAATACGCGCCTGAGCATGGCGCGCCGGGTATCAGGGTGCCGGTCCCAACACCAGGGAGGCGTTGGTCCCCCCGAAACCGAACGAGTTGGAGAGCGCGGCCCGGATCGGCCGCTGCTTGGGCTCGTGCGGCACCAGGTCGATGTCGCAGCCGTCCGACGGCTCGTCCAGGTTGATCGTCGGCGGGGCGACGCCGTCACGCATTGCCAGAATCGAGAACACGGCCTCGACCGCGCCGGCAGCACCCAGGAGATGACCGATCGACGACTTGGTCGATGACATCGACAGATCGTAGACCGCGTCGCCGAACAGCCGCTTGACGGCGCCGACTTCGATCTCGTCGCCCAGCGGTGTCGACGTGCCGTGGGCGTTGATGTAGTCGATGTCGGCCGGCGTCAGACCGGCGCGCGCCAGGGCCGCCTGCATCGAGCGAAACCCGCCGTCACCGTCGTCCGCCGGGGCGGTAATGTGGTGGGCATCGCCGGAGAGCCCATAGCCGAGCACCTCGGCATAGATGCGCGCGCCACGGCGCCTGGCATGTTCCAGTTCTTCCAGGACCACGACCCCCGCGCCCTCACCCATGACAAAGCCGTCACGCTGCTTGTCATAGGGCCTGGACGCCCGCTTCGGGTCGTCGTTGAAGTGCGTCGACAGCGCCTTGCAGGCGGCAAAGCCAGCGATACCCAGACGCGAGATAGCCGCCTCGGCGCCACCGCAGACCATGACGTCGGCGTCCTCGAGCATGATCAGGCGGGAGGCGTCACCGATCGCGTGCGCGCCTGTCGAGCAGGCCGTCACCACGGCATGGTTCGGCCCCTTGAAGCCGTACTTGATCGACACCTGACCGGACAGCAGGTTGATCAACGATCCGGGAATGAAGAACGGGCTGACCCGTCGCGGGCCCTTTTCGTGCAGGGTGATCGCGGTCTGCTCTATCCCGGGCAGTCCACCGATGCCCGAGCCGATCAGCACCCCCGTGCGCAGCCGGTCGGCTTCCGCGTCCGGCTTCCAGCCGGCATCTTCCAGCGCCTGTTCGGCCGCACACAGACCGAACACGATGAACTCGTCGACCCGTCGTTGCTCGCGCGGCGTCACCCAGTCGTCGGCGTTGAAGTCCGGCGCCTCGCCACCGCGCGGCACCTCGCAGGCGATCTTCGCCGTCAGGTCCGAGGTGTCGAACTTCTGGATCGCCCCGGCGCCCGATTCACCGGCGAGCAGCTTTTGCCACACCGCTTCGACGCCGACGCCGAGGGGCGTGACAACGCCCATTCCGGTGACGACAACCCGTCGATCCGTATTCATGCTGTTCCGCCGACCCGTGCCGGCGCCGGTCGTAGCCCGGCGTCAGGCCCCGTTCTCTTTGATGAACTCGATGGCGTCCTTGACCGTTAGAATCTTCTCCGCCGCATCGTCCGGGATCTCGATGCCGAACTCCTCTTCGAACGCCATCACCAGTTCGACGGTATCGAGGCTGTCCGCCCCAAGATCGTCGATGAAGCTGGCCGCTTCGCTGACCTTGTCCTCGTCAACGCCCAGATGTTCGACGACGATCTTCTTGACGCGTCCAGCAATGTCCTCGCTCATCCTAATTCCTCGTCGTCCTGTCGTTTGTGTGAAGGGTTGTGTGTGAATGGGTAAACCCGTTTGTTCGGCCGGATCGCCACGGCGGGGGCCGAAAAGGCGAGGCTTGGTAGCACAGAAAGATAGCCCTGACCAGCACCGCCGTCACCCCGCTGCAACCGCTCAGATCATGGCCATACCGCCGTTCACATGTAGTGTCTGACCGGTCATATAGGCGGCTTCGTCGCTGGCGAGATAGAGCACCGCTGACGCCACTTCGTCGGCCGTACCCATGCGCCCGCTGGGAATGGCCGTCAGGATGCGCTCCTGCTGCGCATCGTCCAGCGCCTCCGTCATCGCCGTGGCAATGAACCCCGGGGCGACGCAGTTCACGGTAATGCCGCGGCTGGCGACCTCCTGGGCCAGCGACTTGCTCATCCCGACGAGGCCGGCCTTAGACGCGGCATAGTTGGCCTGTCCCGGGTTGCCGGTGGTTCCGACGACCGAGGTGATGGCGATGATGCGTCCCCAGCGCCGGCGCATCATGCCGCGCAGTGCCGCCCGGGCAAGGCGGAACGAGGCCGTCAGGTTGACCGACAGCACCGCCTCCCACTCTTCGTCCTTCATGCGCATCGCCAGGTTGTCGCGGGTCAGGCCGGCATTGTTGACCAGGATGTCGACCTGACCGACAGCCTCTTCGGCGGCCTTAATCAGCCCGCCCACGTCGTCCGCGTCGGCCAGGTTGGCCGGCACCGGAACCGCGCGCTCGCCGAGCTCGTCGGCCAGCGCGCCCAACGCTTCAACCCGCGTCCCCGAGACCGCCACGTTGGCCCCGGCGGCATGCAGGACGCGGGCGATGGCGCCGCCGATACCGCCCGACGCGCCGGTGATCAACGCCCCCTTTCCAGTCAGTTCAAACATCGCCTCACTCCCCCGCCGCGACCGGCGTGTCCCGGGTTCTAGATACTGTTGAGATACTGTTCGATATCGTCGGGCGACGCGATCGCCTGCCCGCTCATGTCCCGATCGATCCGCTTGAGCATGGTTGTCAGAACCCGCCCGGCACCGACTTCAACCAGGGTGTCGACATCCTGCCCGCGCATGTACAGCACGCTTTCGCGCCAGCGCACCATGCCGGTCACCTGCTCGACCAGCAGGCGGCGGATCTCCTCCGGCTCGGACACCGCCGAGGCGGTGACGTTGGCCACCAGCGGCGCCGACGGCGAGGCCAGCGACGCCGTCGCCAGGGCCTCTTTCATGACATCGGCCGCCGGCTGCATCAGGGCACAATGGAACGGCGCGCTGACCGGCAGCAGCATTGGCCGGCGGGCACCGCGCTCACGCGCCAGTTCGACCGCCCGTTCGACCGCGGCGCGGTCGCCGCTGACCACCACCTGGCCCGGCGCGTTGTCGTTCGCGGTATCGCAGACCTCGCCCTGGGCGGCATCGGCGGCGACCTGGCTGGCCGTCTCGAAATCGAGGCCCAGCAATGCCGCCATGGCGCCCTCGCCCACCGGCACGGCCTGCTGCATCGCCTGGCCGCGACGCTTCAGCAACCGTGCCGTCTCGTCCAGCGGCAAAGCCCCCGCGGCACACAGCGCCGAGTACTCGCCGAGCGAATGGCCGGCGACGAAGCGGCAATGCGCCGGCAGGTCGATCCCGCCGTCGCGCTCGAGCACGCGCAGCACGGCCACGCTCATCGCCATCAACGCCGGCTGGGCGTTCTCGGTCAGGGTCAGCTCGTCTTCCGGACCTTCGAACATCAGCCGGGAGAGATTCTGCTTCAGGGCCTCGTCGACTTCCTCGAAGACGTGGCGCGCCACCGCCAACGCTTCGGCGAGGGCCTGGCCCATACCGACGCTTTGGCTCCCCTGGCCCGGAAATACGAAGGCTCGCGCCATCCTCACCCTCCCCTGGCTGGCCCGTCCGGCGCGCTGTCGTCCCCGCCGGTTGGGTGCCAGTGATAGAGCCTGCCGGGGGGCTGTCAAGGTCACTTGCGTACCTCAAACGAATGTGCATATATGCCGCGCCGCGGTCAGAACGCCGCCTTGCCCGGTGCTTTTCCTGGCATTGTCGGCGGCAGAGCCGCTACTGCCGTTGCCGGGTCCGGACGGGACTGGCGCGGCCGCATTTTCTTAGGAGCGAGCGAGCGATATGCCGCTTTACGAAAGCGTGTTCGTTGCACGCCAGGACATCTCGGCGCAGCAGGTCGACGGTCTGACGGAAACCCTGTCCGCGCTGGTGAAGGACAACGGCGGCGAGGTCGGCAAGACCGAGTACTGGGGGCTGCGGAACCTGGCCTACCGGATCAAGAAGAACCGCAAGGGGCACTATGTCCTGATGAACCTCGAAGCGCCGGCGGAGGCGGTCGAGGAACTGGAGCGCAACATGCGCATCAACGAGGACGTGGTGCGTTATCTGACCATTCGCGTCGATGCGCTCGAAGATGGCCCCTCGGCGATGATGCAGGCCCGCTCGTCGCGCGGCGGGCGCGGACGCGACCGGGGTGACGGCGGTCCCGATCGGGATCGCGGCGGCCGGCCTTCGGGGAACAGATAATGGCTCACGACGTCAAGATCAGCCAGCTGCCGCTGCGGCGCCCTTTCCACCGCCGGCGCAAGACCTGCCCGTTCTCCGGCGCCAACGCGCCGCGTATCGACTACAAGGACACCCGGCTGCTGCAACGCTACCTGTCGGAGCGCGGCAAGATCGTACCCAGCCGCATCACCGCCGTGTCCGCCAAGAAGCAGCGCGAGCTGGCGCGTGCGATCAAGCGCGCCCGGGTACTGGCGCTGCTGCCGTTCGTGGTGCAATAGACCGCAAGTCCCGCCATCACAGACGGCCAACGTCGCCAGGACGGGGGTCGTCGTGAGGTCCGATTTCCTGTTTGCCGCCGCCGCCGGCGCCCTCAGCGGCGGGCTTCTGCTGCTGACCCTGCTCGGCGGGCCGGCCGCCGTGCTGGTCGGCTATCTGGCACCGTTGCCGCTGTTTCTCGCCGGGCTTGGCCTGGGCGCAGTAGGCGCCGCGATCGCCGGCGTGATCGGCGCGCTGATGGCCGCCTTCAGCGTTGGCGTGCCGATCGCCGTCCTGTTCGTGCTCAGCTTCGCGGTGCCGGTGGTGGTGCTCTGCCGCCACGCCCTGCTGTCCCGCCCGGCCGCCGACGGCAGCACCGAATGGTACCCTCTGGGACAGCTCGCGGTCTGGCTTTGCACCATTGCCGCCCTTGCCTTTGCCCTCGTCGTCGTCGGCTTCGCCATCGCCGGCCAGGGCTTGCTGGCGGCGCTGCAGGCTCTGGTCAGCGAGTTCGCGACCGCCTTCCAGGTTGAAATCGACGCCGAGACCGGCGCCCGGATCGCCGAATACGCCCCCGGTGTCCTGGCGATCTCCTGGCAGATCCAGGTCATCGTCAACGGCGCCCTGGCCCAGGGCCTGCTGCTGCGCTTTGGCCGCAACCTGCGGCCGCAGGCCGACATCGCCGGCCTGACGCTGCCCAAGGCGCTGCTGCCGGCCTTCGCCGCCGCCATGGCGCTGGCACTGGCCGACGGCAGCCTCGGCATGATCGGCAAAACGCTTGCAGCGATCGCCCTGGTGCCTTATTTCCTCCTCGGCCTCGGCTTCATCCACCGCCTGGTACGTTCCTGGCAAGCCCGCTATTTCGTGCTGGTGCTGTTCTACGGGTTGGTGCTGCCGCTGTTTTGGCCGGTTCCCCTGATCGTGATCGGCCTGGGGCTGTTTGAACATGCAGGTCAATGGCGCCGCCGTAAGGGCGGCGGCCCCACTGACCGGAAGGAGGACTGATGCAGATCGTTCTGCTGGAACGGATCGAAAAGCTGGGCCAGATGGGCGACGTGGTCACGGTCAAGGACGGCTACGCGAGGAATTTCCTGCTGCCGCAGGGCCGCGCCCTGCGCGCGACCGAAGCCAATCTGAAGCGGTTCGAGCAGGACCGGGCCGAGCTCGAGGCCCGCAACCTGGAGCGGCGTGGCGAGGCCGCCGCCGTGGCCGAAAAGATGGAGGGGGCCGGGATCGTGTTGCTCCGGCAGGCCGGCGAATCCGGCCAGCTCTACGGCTCCGTGTCGGCCCGGGACGTGGCCCAGGGCCTGGACGGGATCGGCTACAAGGTCGGCCGCCAGCAGGTCGTCCTGGACCGGCCGATCAAGGAACTCGGGATCCACGAGGTCCGGGTCAATCTGCACCCGGAAGTGCAGATCTCGGTGTCGGTCAACGTCGCCCGTTCCGAGGCCGAAGCCGAGCAACAGGCCGCCGGTGAGACCCCGGGTGAGGAGCTCGAGGAGTTCTTTGAGAACCCCGAGCAGGCTGCCGAGGCTGCGGAGGCTGCCGAAGAGGCCGAAGCCGAAACGGTCGCCGACGACGCCGCCGAAGGCGGGGAAGAGACCACGGCCGGGCCGGCCTGAGCCTGCGCCGACTGGCCCGACCCGGGCCGCAAGAGTGCTGAAACGGCGCGGTTTCGACCGCGCCGTTTTTTGTCGCCCGGCGATCTTCCCGGTTTTGCCTCTGAATGCAGTTTTGACTACCATTTCGGGAAACGGAAGGGTGGCCTTACCGCTGCCGGTGGCTGCCCAGTCAAGGCGTCGAAGGGAGCGTGATGGGCCATGCTGCTGGGAGTTCTGCTGAAGCGAATAATCCGAACCGGCCAGCTGACCGTGATCGATGCGCGCGGTCGCCGGCATGTCTTCGCCGGCCCCGAGGCCGGCCCGGTGGTGACCATCCGACTGCATGACCCGGCGCTCAATTGGAAGCTGTTCTTCAGCCCGATGCTGGCAACAGGCGAGGCCTTTATGGACGGCCGCCTGACCATCGAAGAGGGCGACATCTACGACCTCGTCGAACTGACGTCGAAGAGCCTGGGCTGGGGCCTTCCGGACCACTGGGTGCAGCACGCCGTTGCACGAATCCGCCAGATGCTGCGCGGGCTGGCCCAGCACAACCCGGTGCACAGGGCCAAGGCCAACGTCGCCCATCACTACGACCTGTCGGGACAGCTGTACGAGCTGTTCCTGGATAGCGATCAGCAGTATTCCTGCGCCTACTTCGCCCAGCCAGACGACGATCTGGAACTGGCGCAGCTGCAGAAGAAGGTCCATCTGGCCGCCAAGCTGCGCCTGCAGCCCGGCCAACGCGTGCTCGACATCGGCTCGGGCTGGGGCGGCCTGGGCCTGCACCTGGCCCAGGCGGAATCGGTCGACGTGACCGGCGTGACCTTGTCCGAAGAGCAGCACAAGGCGTCGAACGCGCGGGCGGCGAACGCCGCGTTGACAGAGCGGGTCCGGTTCAACCTGCAGGACTACCGCGAGGTCGACGGCAGCTTCGACCGCATCGTCTCGGTCGGCATGTTCGAGCATGTCGGCGTTGGCCACTACGACGAGTTCTTCGGCAAGATCAGGCAACTGCTGGCGGACGACGGGGTTGCCGTGCTGCACACCATCGGCCGCGCCGACGGCCCGGGCGCGACCAATCCGTGGATCCGCAAGTACATCTTCCCGGGCGGCTACAGCCCGGCCCTGTCCGAGATCGCCCCGGCGATCGAGCGCGCCGGACTGTACATCACCGACGTCGAAGTCCTGCGCCTGCACTATGCCCAGACCCTGCGCGCCTGGCGCAACCGGTTCCAGGCGAACCGCGACCGCGTGCGCGAGCTCTATGACGAGCGCTTCTGTCGGATGTGGGAGCTGTATCTGTGCGCCGCCGAGTGCGCTTTCCGCTATGGCGGTCACGTGGTGTTCCAGATCCAGATGTCCAGGGACAACACCGCCGTGCCGGGCACCCGCAACTACATCACCGACTACGACCGGGCGCAGGCCCGCGCCGCCGGCGACAGGCAACGCAAAGCCGGCGATTCGAGAGCCGCCTGACCCAGCGCACGTCTGCATATGGCCGCACTGCGGCGCCGGCAGCCGGCGACGCCGACAACGGCAAGTCACAGGGCTGATCGCTGGCAACTGCGGAAATCGTTGTCTCGTCCACCCAATCCCGCTGCTGTGGATATTGTTGCCCACAGGATTTTGCCGCCGCCGGGCAGGAAGCTGGCCCCGCGACCCGCCGGGCCGTGTTAGTTTCCTCGACCTCATGACCACCGAACCGAACAACATGACGTTGCTGGCCGCGGTCGGCGACCATGACGACGGCGCGCCCTACCGGACGCCGCCGCACAACATCGAGGCCGAGCAGGCCCTGCTCGGCGCGATCTTGGTGAACAACGAAGCCGCCAACAAGGTGGGCGAGTTCCTCACCGCCGAGCACTTCTTCGAACCGGTGCATCAGCGCATCTTCGCCGCCGCGCAGAAGCTGATCGAACGCGGCCAGATCGCCAACCCGGTCACCCTGAAGCACTACTTCGACCGAGACGATGCCCTCACCGACGTCGGCGGCACCCAGTACCTGGCCCGCCTCGCCGGTGCCGCCGTCAGCATCATCAATGCCGAGCACTATGGCCGGGCGATCTTCGACCTGGCGATCCGGCGTAACCTGATCGGCATCGGCGAGGACGTCGTCAACGACGCCTACGAGGCAGACGTCGAAGTCCCCGCCGGCGAGCAGATCGAGATCGCCGAGCAGCGCCTGTTCACCCTGGCCGAGAGCGGCCAGCGCGACCGCGGCTTCCTCGATTTCGCCGGCGCCCTGACCCAGGCCATCGACCTCGCTGAAGCGGCCTATCACCGCGACGGCCGGCTGACCGGCGTGGCCACCGGGATGATCGATCTCGACAGCAAGCTGGGCGGCCTGCATCCCTCCGACCTGGTGATCCTGGCCGGTCGGCCGGCCATGGGCAAAACCTCGCTGGCGACCAACATTGCCTTCAATGCCGCAACGGCACACAAGCGCGCGGTCGGTGAAGACGGCACGGCGCAAAGCACCGACGGTGCCGTGGTCGCGTTCTTCAGCCTGGAGATGTCGGCCGAGCAGCTGGCGACGAGGATCCTGGCCGAGCAGGCCGAGATCTCGTCGGAGAAGATCCGCCGTGGCGACATCAGCGGCGGCGACTTCAGCCGTCTGGTCAAGGCCAGCCAGCGGCTGGCCGAGATCCCGCTGTTCATCGACGATACCCCGGCCCTGACCATCTCGGCCCTGCGGACGCGGGCGCGACGGCTCAAGCGCACACACGACCTCGGTCTCGTCGTCGTCGACTACCTGCAGCTGCTGCGTCCGTCGAACCGGCGCGCGGACAACCGGGTGCAGGAGATCTCGGAGATCACCCAGGGCCTGAAGGCGCTGGCCAAGGACCTCAACGTACCGGTGCTGGCCTTGTCGCAACTGTCGCGGCAGGTCGAGCAGCGCGAAGACAAGCGCCCGCAGCTGGCCGATCTGCGCGAGTCGGGCTCGATCGAGCAGGACGCCGACGTGGTCATGTTCGTGTTCCGCGAGGAGTACTATCACGAACGGCGCGAGCCGGAGATGGACACCCAGCAGCACATCGAGTGGCAGGAGAAGATGAACCGCATCCATGGCGTCGCCGAGGTGATCATCGGCAAGCAGCGCCATGGCCCCACGGGCACGGTACGGCTGATGTTCGAGCGCGAATTCACCAAGTTCCGCAACCTCGATGCGGCGGACCATCTGCCCGACGGCGTGCCCTGAGCGGCGCGCCCGGCAGCGGTACCTGACGGGCCTTGTCGCGAACCGCGATTTGTTCCCTAAGCCATTAGCATGAAAGGGATATTACCCTCGCCCGTGAAATTGACAGCAGCCGGGCCGTTGGTTAGGTTGCCGGCAATCGGGTGCCCGGAGACGGCGCATCGCCACCGTACCCGTCGGCCTGGCCGGCGGGTATTTGCGTTCACCGGTGGGGTGCGCGCCTGCCGCGGCCATGGGCCGAAGCTGAGACGCTGATGATGAGCCAGAACACCCGCCGCGCAATTCTCCTTCCGGCCGCCTCGGTGGATGGCGCGGCGCCGGAGCCGACGGCATGAACAATCCGCTGGCGGTGATCGGCCGCTTCTTCATCGGCTTCCTGGCGGCGGCCGGGCGCATGGCCTTGTTCACCGGCAAGGCGGTATCGCACAGCCTGACGCCGCCGTTCTATCCCCGCCTAGTGCTGCAGCAGATGGTCGCCATCGGCTACTACTCGCTGCCGGTGGTCGGGCTGACTGCGTTGTTCACCGGCGCCGTGCTGGCGCTGCAGATCTATGTCGGCTCCAGCCGCTTCAACGCCGAGAGCGCCGTCGCCACCATCGTCGTCATCGGCATCACCCGCGAGCTTGGCCCGGTGCTGGCCGGGCTCATGGTCGGCGGCCGGGTCGGCGCTGCGATGGCCGCGGAACTGGGCACGATGCGCGTCACCGAACAGATCGACGCCCTGATCACCCTGCAGACCAATCCGTTCAAGTACCTGGTCACGCCGCGGCTGATCGCCGCCACGGTGACGATGCCTTTGCTGGTGCTGATCGCCGACATCATCGGTGTCCTCGGCGGCTACCTGATCGGCATCCACCGGCTCGACTTCAACGCCGTGACCTATTTGAAGAACACCTTCGAGTTTCTCGAGCCGCTCGACGTCATCTCCGGCCTGGTCAAGGCGGCCGCCTTCGGTTTCCTGATCGCCCTGATGGGCTGCTACCACGGGTTCAATTCCAAAGGCGGCGCCCAGGGTGTCGGCCGCGCGACGACCGACGCCGTGGTCTCGTCGCTGATCCTGATCCTGGTCGCCAACTACTTCATCACAGAGGCCTTCTTTGCCCAATGAGCGGCGAACCCCGGCTGCAGCTTTCGGGCGTGCACAAGTCCTTCGGTGCCAAGATCGTGCTTGCCGGCCTCGACCTCGAGATCGGCCGCGGTGAATCGCTGGTCGTGATCGGCGGCTCGGGCACCGGCAAGTCGGTGATGCTGAAGTGTGTCCTCGGCCTGCTGCGCCCGGAAAGCGGCAGCATCCGCATCGACGGCCGCGAGGTGATCGGCCTGTCCGGCCGCGGGCGCGAACAGGTCTTAAAGAAGATCGGCATGCTGTTCCAGTCGGCCGCCCTGTTCGATTCCATGCCCGTGTGGCAGAACGTCGCCTTCGGCCTGGTTCAGGGCGCCGGCATGGCCCGTGCGCGCGCACGTGCGATCGCGATCGAGAAGCTGGCGCTGGTCGGCCTCGATGCAGCGGCCGGCGACCTGATGCCGGCCGCGCTCTCCGGCGGCATGCGCAAGCGCGTCGGCCTTGCCCGCGCCATCGCCAGCGAGCCCGACCTGATCTTTTTCGACGAGCCGACCACCGGTCTCGACCCGTTGATGGGGGATACTATCAACGAGCTCATCGTCGATTGCGTCCGGCAGAGCGGCGCAAGCACGTTGACCATCACCCACGACATGTCGAGCGCCCGCACGATCGCCGATCGCGTCGCCATGCTGCACGGTGGCAGGATCATCTGGTCCGGACCGGTGGACGCGATCGACAACTGCAACAACCCATATGTGACACAGTTCATCCAGGGCCACGAGGAGGGCCCGATCCAGGTCGCCCTGAACTAGCGGCAGCGACCGGAGCACACGCGCAGGACGTGAAAAGGTCAGGGACGTTGGCAAAATCGGCCGAACGATATGTCTGCCAGAGTTGCGGCGCGGTGGCCTCGAAATGGTCGGGGCGTTGCACCGCCTGCGGCGCCTGGAACACCTTGAGCGAGGAAGCCGTGACGGCGGGACCGCCGCGCGGGCTTGACGCCGGCCGCGGTCGCGACATTCCCCTGCAGCCGCTGAAGGACCAGCAGGGCGAGGCGGAACCGCGCAGCCCCAGCGGCATCGCCGAGTTCGACCGGGTCTGCGGTGGCGGCCTGGTCCCCGGCTCGGCTGTGCTGATCGGCGGCGACCCCGGCATCGGCAAGTCGACGCTGCTGTTGCAGGTCGTAGCGGCGTTGTCCCGGCACGGCCGCTCGTGCGCCTACATCTCGGGCGAGGAAGCGCCGCAACAGGTGCGCATGCGCGCGCGCCGCCTCGGCCTCGCCGATGCCGACGTCGAGCTGGCAGCCGCGACCAGTGTGCGTGACATCGTCACCACCCTCGACCGGGCCGACGCGCCGCACGTGGTAGTGATCGACTCCATCCAGACGATGTATCTCGACAACCTGGAATCGGCGCCGGGCACGGTGAGCCAGGTGCGCGCCAGCGCGCAGGAGCTGATTCGCCTGGCCAAGCGACGCGACATGTGCCTGCTATTGGTCGGGCACGTGACCAAGGAAGGGCAGATCGCCGGGCCGCGGGTGCTCGAGCATATGGTCGATACGGTGCTCTATTTCGAGGGCGAGCGTGGCCATCAGTTCCGCATCATGCGGGCGGTGAAGAACCGCTTCGGTGCCACGGACGAGATCGGCGTGTTCGAGATGACGGATGCCGGGCTGATCGAGGTGCCGAATCCGTCCGCCCTTTTCCTCGCCGACCGCAGCGGCAACGTCAGCGGCAGTGCCGTGTTCGCCGGCGTCGAGGGCACCCGACCGGTGCTGGTGGAGATCCAGGCCCTGGTCGCGGCTTCGCCGCCCGGCAGCCCGCGACGCACGGTGGTGGGCTGGGACAGCGGCCGCCTGGCGATGGTGATCGCCGTGCTCGATGCCCGTTGCGGCCTGGCCCTGGCCGGCCACGACGTCTATCTCAACGTCGCCGGCGGTCTGCGCATTGCCGAACCGGCTGCCGATCTGGCCGTGGCCGCAGCCCTGGTTTCCTCGCTGACGGACGTGCCGCTGGCCGCCGAGACGGTGCTGTTCGGCGAAATCAGCCTGTCGGGCGAGGTGCGACCGGTCAGCCAGGCCGACCAGCGGTTGAAGGAAGCGGCCAAGCTCGGCTTCTCCCGTGCCTTCACGCCGCCCGGCCCGCAGCGCCGCGAGCCACCACTGGCGGTGGAAGAAGTGCGGCAGTTGCAGGAGCTTGTGGCGCACTTTACAAGCCAGATGTCGGAATCGCGACGGGCGGGCTGAATGCAGCACTGGCCCATCAACATCACGGATCTCATCCTTCTGGCGATCCTGCTGGTTTCGGGCCTGCTCGCCTTCTCCCGCGGGCTGGTGCGCGAGGTGCTCTCGATTGCCGGCTGGGTCGGCGCGGCGGTGATCACGCTCGAGCTGTATCCCCGCGCCAGGCCCTTCGTGACCCCGTACATCGCCGATCCGCTGCTGGCCGACCTGCTGGCCGCCGCGGCGATCTTCATCGTCAGCCTGGTGCTGCTGTGGTGGTTGTCGAGCATCATCTCGCGGCGCGTCCAGGAGAGTCACATCGGCGCCCTGGACCGCTCGCTGGGCTTTCTGTTCGGTCTGCTGCGCGGCGCCGTGGTGATCTGCCTGGCCTACCTGATCCTGGTCCAGTTCGTGCCACCGGACGAACACCCGGCCTGGCTGCAGGAAGCCAGGGCCATGCCGGTGGTCCGCTACGGCACCCGGATCATCGTAAGGTTAACGCCGGAACAGGTGCGCGAAGGCCTGGCCACGGCCGAGGAGGCCGGCCGCACCGCCGGCGACAAGCTGGACAAGGCGGTGGAAGCCGGCCAAGCCGTCGAGAGCCTGCGACAGGAGCTGCAAGAGCCTGACAACGGAGCGGATACCGGCTATACAACCGAGCAACGCCGGCAGCTCGACCGCATTATCCGAGGCACGACCAGCAACTGATGCCCAGCCCTGCCGCCACCGATCCGGCCACGACACAGCCCTTTGATGACGACAAGCTGCACGAGGAGTGCGGCGTCTTCAGCATCTATGGCAACGACGACGCAGCGGCGCATTGCACGCTGGGCCTGCATGCCCTGCAGCACCGCGGGCAGGAGGCGGCCGGCATCGTCACCTTCGACGGGCGGCAGTTCCATTCCCACCGCAGCCTCGGCCACGTCGGCGACAGCTTCAACTCCGAAGACGTCATCAGCCGCCTGCCCGGCTTCGCCTCGATCGGACACAACCGCTACTCGACCACCGGCGAGACCGTGCTGCGCAATGTGCAGCCGCTGTTCGCCGAACTGGAAATCGGCGGCTTCGCCATCGCCCACAACGGCAACCTGACCAACGCCCACAGCCTGCGCAGTCAACTGGTCCGGCGCGGCTGCATCTTCCAGTCGACCATGGATACCGAGGTGATCATCCACCTGATCGCCACCAGCACCTACCACACGCTGCTCGACCGCCTGGTTGACGCCCTGCGCTCGGTGATCGGGGCCTACAGCCTGGTCGCGCTCAGCAGCGATGCGATGATTGGCGTGCGCGACCCCATGGGCGTGCGGCCGCTGGTCCTCGGAAAGCTCGACGGCGCGCCCATCGTGACCTCCGAGACCTGCGCCCTCGACATCATCGGCGCAGAGTTCATCCGCGACGTCGAGCCCGGCGAGATCGTGGTCTGCAACCGCGACGGCGTCGAGAGCCTGAAGCCCTTCCCGTCAGCGCCGCACCGGCCCTGCATCTTCGAGTACATCTATTTCTCCCGACCCGACAGCGTTGCCGACGGCCGGTCGATCTACAGCGCGCGCAAGGCGATCGGCCGGGAACTGGCGCGCGAAAGCCACGTCCCCTCGGAGCTGGTGATCCCGGTGCCCGATTCCGGCACGCCGGCGGCGATCGGCTATGCCGCCGAGGCCGGCATCCCGTTCGAGTTGGGGATCATCCGCAACCACTACGTCGGTCGCACCTTCATCGAGCCGTCGCAGCACATCCGCAACTTCGGCGTGAAGCTGAAGCACAACGCCAATCGCGCCGAGATCGAAGGCAAACGGGTCGTCCTGGTCGACGACTCCATCGTCCGCGGCACCACCTCGCGCAAGATCGTGCAGATGGTCCGGGATGCCGGCGCCCGCGAAGTGCACATGCGGATCGCCAGCCCACCGACCAACAACTCCTGCTTCTACGGCATCGACACGCCAAGCCGGGACGAACTGCTGGCGGCGACCATGGACCTGGAAACCATGCGCGCCCATATCGGCGTCGACACCCTGTCCTACATCAGCATCGACGGCCTCTACCGGGCGCTTGACGGCGCGGCCCGCGATTCGGCGGCGCCACGCTTCTGCGACGCCTGCTTCACCGGCGAATATCCGATCACGCTGGTCGATCTGCTCGACGGCGAGCAGCCGCAGCAGCTCTCGCTGCTGGCAGAGCAGGGCTAGCGCGAGCGCACCCGTGGCAAAACGGCTGCAAGACCGCCTGGCGCTGGTCACCGGGGCCTCGCGCGGCATCGGCGCCGCCGTGGCCAAGGCCTATGCCGGCGAAGGCGCCCATGTCATTTTGCTGGCCCGCACCCAGGGCGGGCTGGAGGACGTCGACGACGAGATCCGCACCGCCGGCGGCACGGCGACGCTGGTGCCGATCGACCTGCGGCAGTTCGACGCGATCGACGACCTCGGCCGCCAGATCTATGAGCGTTGGGGCCGGCTCGACGTTCTGGTCGGCAATGCGGCCATGTTGGGCGAGCTGTCGCCTGTCGGTCACCTGCGCCCCGACACGTGGCAGGAGGTGTTCGATCTCAACGTCACGGCCAACTGGCGGCTGCTGCGCTCGCTCGATCCCTTGTTGCGGCAATCGGCGGCCGGACGCGCGATCTTTCTGACCTCGGGGGCGACGCGCGCTCTGCCACCCTTCTGGGCGTGTTACAGCGCCAGCAAGGCGGCGCTGGAAGCACTGGTGCTGACCTACGCACGCGAAAACGACAAGACCGCCATCTGCGCCAATCTGGTCAATCCCGGGCCGACCCGGACCGGCATGCGGGCGACGGCCTTCCCGGGCGAGGACCGGGAGCAGCTGCCGCCGCCGGAGCACCTGGCCGAGACCATGATCCGGCTGGCGGAAGCCTCGTTCACCGGTAACGGCCTGTGGGTCGCAGGCGATGCCGATGTGGCGCTGCCGGGCACGAACGACCGCGTGCACTGACCGCGCGACCGGGCGACCAGGGCGCGGCTATGCGCCAAGCAGGGCCTCGACCTCTTCTTCATAGGGCATGGACAGGGCGGTGCCGGCGCGGGTCACCGACAGCGCGGCGGCCGCGCAACCAAAGCGCACCGCGGTAACCGGTGTCTCACCACGCGCCAAGGCGACGGCAAAGGCACCGTTGAAGGCATCACCTGCGCCGGTGGTGTCGACCACGGCACCGGCATCGAACGCCGGCACCAGTTCACAGCCGGCGCCGTCATGGATCAAGGCGCCGCGTTCGCCAAGCGTGATCACGGCCGCACCCGCACCCCTGCGGATCAGCGCTTCGGCCGCCGCACGCGCCTGCTCGGCCGTCTCTACCGGCATGCCGGTGAGGTCGGCCGCCTCGGTTTCGTTCGGCGTCACATAGTCGCACAGCGACAGGAGGCCGTCGTCCAGGCTGCTGGCCGGGGCCGGATTGAACACGGTCGTGACACCAGCCTCCCTGGCGATCTCCAGGCCGCGCCGCGCTGCCGGCACCGGCTGCTCGAGCTGCGTCACGAAAACCGACGCCGCCCGGATCTGTGCCGCCTGCGCCTCGACGTCCGCCGGCGAGATGGTGCCTGCCGCGCCGGGGCAGATGATGATGGCGTTCTCGCCGCTGGCCTCCTCAATGTAGATGCAGGCAGCACCGGTGTAGGTGTCCGCATCGCGCTGCACGGCCGGGGTCACTCCGGCATCGGCCCAGGTCTGCATCGCCAGATCGGCGAAGGCGTCATCACCGAGCTTGGAAATGAAGGTCACCCTGGCACCGAGTCGGGCAGCGGCAACCGCCTGGTTCGAGCCCTTGCCCCCTGGCCCCAGCGCGAACGCATTGCCGAGCAGCGTCTCGCCGGGACGCGGCGGCCGCTCGGCACGAAAGGCGGCATCGGCAACGAAGACACCCAGGATGGCGACGGCGGCTGAATCGGTCATGGCGTGCCCCCTGCACTTGTATCGATGGGCCTGACAGTTGCCGCCGGCGCTAGCGCGACTCCAACGTCATCATCATGCCGTGTTGTGGCCGCAGGGTGACCCGGCCCTGCGGCACGACCGGATGGTCGGGAACCATGCGCGGCGCGAAGCCCTGGGCCAGCGTGGCCAGAGCCAGACGGCCCTCGTTCATGGCAAAGCTGTTGCCGATACAGACCCGAGGCCCGCCGCCGAACGGGAAATAGGCGTACTTGTGGCGCTCGCGAACGGCCTCCGGCAGGAAACGCGCCGGCTCGAAACGGGTCGGTTGCGGCCACAGATTTGGATTGCGATGCGTGACCCAGGGCGAGAGATACACCAGCGCGCCCTTGGGAATTCGATGAGGACCGATCTGATCCTCGCGCAACGCGACCCGGTTGAACGAGAATGCCGGCGGGAACAGCCGCATCGCCTCTTCGAACACCATACGCGTGTAGGACAGCCGGTCCAGGTCCTCGAGCCGTGCCGGACGGCCGGCCAGAACGGTGGACAGCTCCTGGTGCAGCCGGGCCTCGGCTTGCGGATGCAGCGCCAGCAAGTACCAGGTCCAGGTCAGGGCCAGAGAGGTGGTTTCGTAGCCGGCGACGAACAGCGTTGCCACCTCGTCGCGCAGTTCGCGATCGTCCAAGGCGGCACCGGTCTCCTCGTCCCGCGCCTCGAGCAGCATGTCGAGCAGGTCGTCGCGTCGGGTCCCGGCGCGCCGCTCGGCGATGACGCGATAGATCGTGCTGTCCAGTTCCTGCAGCGCGCGCCGCGCCTCGGCGCTGCGCCGCAGCGGCAGCCACTCCGGCAGGCCCAGCAGATCCGGCACACTGGGGCGCCCGAAACCGTCAATGAGCGTAGTGATGAACCTACCCAGCCGGTCGGCCTCTTCGCCGACATCGAAGGAGAACAGCGTGCGGGCGGCGATGCGCATCGTCAGCGCCATCATTTCCTGCATCATATCGCACGGTGCGCCCGTCGTGCTCAGCTGTTCCCAGCGGATCCGCTGGCGTTCGACTTCCGCGACCATCGCCGGGGCGAGCGCCGCCAGCCGGCGTTGATGGAAGGCCGGTGCGAGCGTCCGACGGCGGCGGCGCCAGGTCTCCCCCTCCGAGGTGAGCAGGCCGTCACCGAGCACAGGACCCAGCACCCGCCGATTCAGGCGGCCCTTGGGATAGTTCTCCGGATGCCGCACCAGGACGTGCTGAATGTAGTCGGGTTGATTGAGCAGGACGAACTGCTGCAGGCCGACACGACGACTGGTGACGTCGCGCGCGTAGGTGCCGGGCTCATAGATGGCGATGGCGTTGTCGCGTGCCTGGCGCAGAAAACTGAACAGGCCCAGCGGACCCGGTCGGTGGGCCGGCGCGGCAATCGTCGATGACGGTGCCTCGTATTGGCCCGGCGCCGTCATTTTCGCCGCGCGCCCCGGCGCCCCTGGCGGGCGTAGGGGTTGTCCTGCTTGCGCAGATGAATGCGGATCGGCACACCCGGCAGGTCAAACCGCTCACGCAGGCCGTTCTGCAGATAGCGCACGTAGGCTTCTGGCAGTTCGTCCGGCAGGTTGGTGAAGATCACGAAGGTCGGCGGTCGGGTCCGCGCCTGGGTCATGTAGCGCAGGCGCAGGCGACGGCCGGTATGGCCGAGCGGCGGCGGATGGCGTTCGATCATCTGTTCCAGCCAGCTGTTCAGCTGCGGCGTCGCGATCCGGGTCTGCCAACGCGCGTAGAGCTCGAACACCGTTGGCATCAATCGATCGATACCCTGCCCGGTCAACGCCGACAAGGTGACCAGCGGCACGCCGCGCACCTGCGGCAGGGTCTGCTCCAGCCGGGCCGCGATCTCCTTGCGGGTCTGCTGTGGCTGTTCGACCAGGTCCCACTTGTTGGCCGCCACCACCAGGGCGCGTCCCTCGTCGATTACCCGGCGGGCGATCGTCAGGTCCTGCCGTTCCAGCGGCTGCAGGGCATCCAGCAGCAGGACGACGACCTGAGCATAGTCGACGGCATGCATGGCATCGCTGGCCGCCAGCTTTTCCAGCTTCTCGCTGATCCGCGCCCGCCGGCGCAGTCCCGCGGTGTCGATCAAGCGGACCGGTTGTCCCTGCCATGACCAGGCGGTGCCGATGGCATCGCGGGTCAGGCCCGGCTCCGGGCCGGTGATCAGCCGTTCCTCGCCCAGCATCCGGTTGACCAGGGTCGACTTGCCGGCGTTCGGGCGGCCGACGATGGCGAGCTGCAGCACGCCGGCGGGCCCGACCTCCGTCGAACCCGCCGTCTCGGCGGCGGCATCGCCCGCCTGCGCCGACATGGCCGCGGCGATGGCGTCATAGAGTTCAGCCATGCCTTCGCCATGTGCGGCGGACAGGGCCAGCGGCTCGCCCAGGCCGAGCGCGAAGGCCTCGCTCAGCCCCGCGTCGCCGGCCGCGCCCTCGCACTTGTTCGCCAGCAGCACGGCCGGCACCGGCCAGCGGCGCAGCCAGCGGGCGAAGTGCTCGTCCAGCGGTGTCACACCGACGCGCGCATCGATCATCATCAGCGCCAGGTCCGCCTCGCCCAGCGCAATTTCGGTCTGACGTCGCATCCGCGCTTCCAGGCTGCCCGGATCGGCGTCCTCCAGCCCGGCTGTATCGATCACCCGGAACCGCAGATCGCTCAAGCGCCCCTCGCCTTCGCGGCGATCGCGCGTGACGCCCGGGGTATCGTCGACCAGAGCCTGACGACGGCCGACCAGGCGATTGAACAACGTAGACTTGCCGACGTTGGGGCGGCCGATGATGACGACGCTGAACACGGCGGCACCGGTCGGTCAGCGGTAGGCGACCAGGTCTGCGTCCTTCGTCAGGACATAGACCGTGCCGTCGGCCACGACAGGCGGCAACGAAGTGTCGTCGGACAGCTCGATCTGACCCAGCAGGCGACCGGTATAGGGCGACACGGCGACCGCCTGCCCGTGGCTGCCGGTCAGTATCAGCCGGTCAGACACCAGAACCGGTCCCGACCAGTGGATCGGCCCGTCGCGGTCGTCCGGGTCTTCGTAGCGTTGCAGCGGGGTGACCCATCGAATGCGCCCACCGCTGCGGGAGAGGCAGACAAGTTCGGCCTGCAGCGTCACGAGATAGATGAAGTCGCCGGCGACCCAGGGCGTTTCGATGCCCTCGATGTCGCGGTCCCAGCGGCGCTGGCCGGTCCGCAGGTCGACCGCAACGAGACGGCCCGAATGACTGATCGCCGTCACCATGTCACGGTCGATCACTGGCCCGCCCCGGATCTCGCTCAGCGCCGACAACGGCGTCAGCCGGACGGACCGGATCAACTGGTCGGACCACAGGACGCGACCGTTCTCCACCCGCAAGGCAAACAGCTCACCGGAGGTGTAGGGCACGACGACGACGTTGTCGGCCACCGCCGGGCTCGGCGAACCGATCAGGCCGGTTTCCTCGGGCAAGCCTGAATGGGTCCACAGCACCCGCCCGTCGTCGCTCGACAGCACCTGCAGCTGATTGTCATAGGTGATGGCAAACACCCGCCCACCCGACACTGTCGGCGCGCCACGTATCGGCAGGTTGACGTTCTGCCGCCACAGCTCCTCGCCGGAACTGGCGGCGAGGGCGTAGATGAAGCCGTATCCGGTAGAGGCGTAGACGGTCCCATCGGCATAGGCGACGCCGCCGCCGATGGCGCCCCTGTCCTCGCCATCCGCGGTCAGGTCGCGTTCCCACAGCGGCTGGCCGTCGGCAGCCGCAAAGGCTCGCACGTTGGCCACCGAATCCATGGTGAACACCCGTCCATCGGCGATCACGGGCTGAGCCAGCAGGCGATGCTCGTCATCATCGCCGCGGCCGATGTCGCGGGACCAGGCCTTCGCCAGACGCTCGCCCACCTCCAGGTGGTGCATGGCATGCGACGGAAAGCCGCCGGCCTGGGGCCATGCCACATTGCGCCACGGGGGTGGCAGGCGGACGGCGAGGTCGGAAATGCCGGGATCCGGCTCCAGCGAGGCCTGAAGGCTCAGCACCGAAATACGATCGCCGGGCAAGGGCGGCGCCTCGGACTCGCCCATCCAGGCCGGCAACTCGCAACCGCCAAGGAACGCGGCTGCCAGCAGCGCCGCCGCTGGCCGGCGGCACCGATGCAGAAGACCGGTCATCGCCATCAACGCGCGGCGCCCAGTGCCGCTCTCATTTCCTCGGCTCGCGCCCGGATCCCCTGTGGCACACCCACATCTTCGGTCAGCGCCTGAAACAGTTCCAAGGCGCCTTCACGATCCCCTTCGCGCAGGCGGACCGCAGCTTCCAGTTCGCGGGCGGACGCGCGCCAGGCGCTGTCATCCGCCAGCAACGGCGTCAGCCGCTGCTGCAGCTCGTCCGCCGGTGCGCTGTCGATCAACTGCATCACGGCAAACAGGCGCGCGAGATCGCGCAGCTCGGTGCCGGCACCGCCGTCGCCGGCAATGCGGTCGTACACCGCCACCGCCCCGGCCTTGTCGCCGCTCTCGGCGCGCAGGCTGGCTTCCTGGAAACTGGCCAGGACGGCATAGCCCGTCGAGGCGTCGTCGGCGAGTCGCTCGAAATCACCGATCGCTGCCGTGGACTGCTGCTGAGCGTCCTGGATCGCTGCGATATAGCGCTGCGATTCCGCCAGCCTGGTGCTCTCCTGGTACTCGCGCCAGGCAACCCGGCCACCGGTTCCTAGGACGAGCGCAACGCAGGCGATGACGACGTAACTGCCATACTTCTTCCATAGCGCGAGCGCCTTGTCCTTGCGGACTTCTTCGTCGACTTCACGAAAGATGTCGGACACCGGCTGCTACTCCTCGTCCACGCCTTGGGCCGGCCCGGCAGGCCGGCGGCAGCGTCGCCACCGTGGCCCGGCCGGGCGGGTCGGGACCCTGGTATACGCTCCCGCTACCGCCGCGGCAAGGCGGCGGGAGGTCCTGCCTGCGTGCTGCATCGAGCCTTCAAAACCGCTATTTTCCGATGATGAGACTATCCTGGCGCGACCCCCGGCTGTGGCAGGTCCTGGGCCTCATCGGCACCGTGATCTGGCTCACCCATGTCGCCCTGACCACAGACTTCGACCCATCGCACCCGTCGTTCGACTATATCTTCATCGTCCCGCTGGCCGGTTGGGTGGTCATTCTGTTCGTCAGCCGCCGGCTGGCGCGCGACCGGCAGGACCATGAGGACCGCGACGGCGATGCCACCTGAGGCCGGCTACCAGCCTCGCCTCATTCCCACTCGATGGTGCCCGGCGGCTTGGAGGTGACGTCGTAGACCACGCGGTTGATCCCGCGCACCTCGTTGACGATCCGCGTGGCGACGCGGCTCAGGAACTCGTGGTCGAAGTGAAAGAAGTCGGCAGTCATGCCGTCGCTCGAGGTCACCGCCCGCAGGCCGCAGACATACTCGTAGGTCCGGGCATCGCCCATCACCCCGACCGTGCGCACCGGCAGCAGCACGGCAAACGCCTGCCAGATGGCGTCGTACAGGCCGGCGTTGCGGATCTCCTCAAGGTAGATGGCATCGGCGCCACGCAGGATCTGCAGCTTTTCGGCGCTGACCTCGCCGGGAATGCGAATGGCCAGGCCCGGTCCCGGGAACGGGTGCCGGCCGACCAGGCTTTCCGGCAGCTCGAGCTCGCGGCCGAGCGCCCGGACCTCGTCCTTGAACAGCTCGCGCAGCGGTTCGACGAGCGCCGTGTTCATGCGCTCCGGCAGGCCGCCGACGTTGTGGTGCGACTTGATCGTGGCGCTGGGACCGCCCAGTGGCGAGACCGACTCGATCACATCCGGATACAGCGTTCCCTGGGCGAGAAAGTCGGCGCCGCCGATCTTGGCCGCTTCGGCCTCGAACACGTCGATGAAGGTGTTGCCGATGATCCGGCGTTTTTCTTCCGGGTCGGTGACGCCGGCGAGCTTGCCCAGGAACAGCGCCGAGGCATCGCTGTGCACCAGCGGGATGTTGTAGTGGCCGCGGAACAGGTCGACCACCTCTTCGCCCTCGCCCCGGCGCAACAGGCCGTGATCGACGAAGACACAGGTCAGTTGATCGCCGATGGCCTCGTGCAGCAGGACCGCAGCGACCGATGAATCGACCCCGCCGGAGAGGCCACAGATGACCCGACCGCTGCCGACCTGCTCGCGCACCTGGGCAATTGCCTGCTCGCGGAACGCCGCCATGGTCCAGTCGCCACTGCAGCCGGCGACCTTGTGGGTGAAGGCCTGAAGCAAGGCGCCACCGTCGGGGGTGTGCACCACTTCGGGGTGGAACTGCACGCCGTAGACGCGCCGGCTGTCATCGGCGATCGCGGCGAACGGCGCGCCCTCGCTCGTCGCCACGGAACGAAAGCCCGGCGGCAGCGAGACGACACGGTCGCCGTGGCTCATCCAGACCTGGTGCCGCTGCCCCGCCTGCCACACGCCGTCGAACAGGACACAGTCGTCGACCACGTCGACGAAGGCGCGGCCGAACTCCTGATGTGATGCTGCGGCGACCTCGCCCCCCATCTGCGCGCAGATCGCCTGCTGGCCATAGCAGATGCCGAGCACCGGCAAGCCGGCCTCGAACACCTCCTGCGGTGCCCGCGGTGTTTCCGCCTCGGTCACCGAGGCCGGGCCACCCGACAGGATCACGCCCTTCGGCCGCAGCCGGGCCAACGCTTCCGCGCCGTGAAAGAACGGCACGATCTCGCAATAGACACCGCTCTCACGCACCCGACGGGCGATCAGCTGGGTCACCTGGGAACCGAAATCGAGGATCAGTACGTTGTCCGTCATGCGCGCGAACCTAGGTATCCGCCGGGGCCGAGTCCAGCCTCATCGCCGGAACGTTGGAGCACCGCGACGAAGAAGCCGTCGCAGCCGTGACGCAACGGGCTGAGCCGCAGATAGGGACCGGGGCCCAGTGCCGTGCCCGGCAGCACGTCGGCCCAGATTCGCGCCATCGGCATGGCAGTGAACGCGGTGCAATCATGCAGAAATGCCGCGACCTGGTCCTCGTTCTCCTCGCACAGCAACGAGCAGGTGGCATAGACCAACCGTCCGCCGGGCCGAACCAGCGCCGCCGCGCGCCGCAGTATTGCCTGCTGCTGCCGGCCCAGCACCGCAAGCCGGTCGGGATCCAGCCGCCAACGGGCCTCCGGTTGCCGGCGCCAGGCGCCGTGCCCACTGCACGGGGCGTCCACCAGGACCCGGTCCATGCTGCCGGCGGCGCTTCGGAGCCAGGCGTCATCGCCCTCCCGCAACACCCGTGGCCGCACGTTGCCGGCCCCGGCCCGGTCGAGCCGCGGCCGCAGTCGGCGCAGCCGGCGCTCGTCGGTGTCCAGGGCATGCACCACGCCCTGCCCGTTCATGGCGGCGGCCAAAGCGAGGGTCTTGCCACCGGCGCCGGCACAGAAGTCGACGACGGCCTCTCCGGCCGCCGGATCGACCAGCACGGCGACCAGTTGCGAGCCCTCGTCCTGGATCTCGACACTGCCATCCAGGTACAGCGGATGGCGGCGCAGGTCCGGCCGCCCCGGCAGGCGGATGCCAAGCGGTGATAGTTCCGTCGCGAACGCCTCGAGGCCGTCGCGCTGCAGCGCCGTCAGCACCTCCTGCCGCGACCGGCGCAGGCTGTTCACGCGCAGATCGAGCGGCGCCTGCCGGTTCAACGCCGTCAGTTCGGCCAGCTTGTCGTCGCCGAAGGCCCGCGCAAGGGCGGCATCGAGCCAGTCCGGGTAGTTGCCACGGACCCAGTCCGGGGCCATGGCCGGATCCTGCGGCGGCCGGGCCAACACGGTCCGCTCCGCCGCGGTCAACGGCACCGGGGCATGGTCGCGGCCGGTGCAAAGGTCATCGATCGCATCGAGCGACATGTCGTCCAGCCAGCGCAACCCCGCCAGGACGAGCAGGCGTTGCGGCGCCTCGCCACCGCAGCGCCAGAGCAGCTCGCCGCGCCGGCGGAGAATGCCGTGCACCCGCTCGGCGATGGCGGCACGGTCGCCCGCGCCGGCGTAGCGCCGGCTGCGGAAGTAGCCGCGCAGCAGCCGGTCGAGTGCCGTCGGCGTGGTCTCCAGGGCCTGCAGGATCTCGATCGCCGCCTGGAGCCGGCCGGCCGGCCGCATCGCCGTCGTCCGTCAGGTCGAGCTGATGGGGTAGTTCGGCGCTTCCCGGGTCAGCGCGACATCGTGCACGTGGCTTTCGCGGATCCCTGCATGGGTGACGCGGACGAACCGGCAACGCTTCTGCATGTCCGCCACCGAACCGTTGCCGGTGTAGCCCATGGCAGAACGCATGCCGCCGACGAGCTGGTGGATCACATTGGCCACCGGCCCCTTGTACGGCACCCGCCCCTCGACGCCTTCGGGCACCAGCTTGAAGTTCTCTTTGATCTCTTCCTGGAAATAGCGGTCAGCCGACCCGCGGGCCATGGCCCCCAGCGAGCCCATGCCGCGATAGGCCTTGTAGGACCGGCCCTGATAGAGGAAGACCTCGCCCGGCGCCTCGTCGGTGCCGGCGAGCAGCGAACCGACCATGGCGCAGTCGGCGCCGGCGGCGATCGCCTTGGCAAGATCGCCGGAGAACCGGATGCCGCCATCGGCGATGACCGCGACCCCCTTGTCGCGCGATGCTTCAACCACGTTGAACAGGGCGGAGAGCTGCGGCATGCCGACGCCGGCGACGATGCGCGTGGTGCAGATCGAGCCCGGACCGATGCCCACCTTGATCGCATCCGCCCCGGCCTCGATCAGCGCCGCGGCACCTTCGGCCGTGGCGACGTTGCCGGCCAGCACCTGGGTATAGTTGCTGCGTTGCTTGATCGCTCTGACGGTATCGATGACCCGGCTGGAATGACCATGCGCGGTGTCGACCACGACCAGGTCGACGCCGGCCTCGATCAGCGCTTCGGTGCGCTCCAGTCCCTCTGGTCCGACCCCCGTGGCGGCGGCCACGCGCAGACGCCCCTGCTCGTCCTTGGCGGCGCTGGGATAGGCCTGCTGCTTTTCGATGTCCTTCACCGTGACCAGGCCGATGCAGCGGTAGTCATCGTCGACCACGAGCAGCTTCTCGATCCGGTGCTGATGCAGTAGGCGCCGGGCCTCGCTGCTGTCGACGCTGCCGCGCACGGTGACGAGGTTGTCCTTGGTCATCAGCTCGGCCACCGGCTGTTGCGGGTCGGTGGCGAAACGGACGTCGCGGTTGGTCAGGATGCCGACCAGCTTGCCGGTGTCGGGCTCGACCACCGGAATGCCCGAGATCCTGTGCTGGTCGATCAGGGCCAACGCGTCGGCAAGCGGCCGCTCAGGATTGATGGTGACCGGATTGACCACCATGCCGGCCTCGAAGCGCTTGACCCGCCGGACCTCCTCGGCCTGCTCGGTCGCGCTCATGTTCTTGTGGATGACGCCGATGCCGCCGAGCTGGGCCATGGTGATGGCGAGGCGATGCTCGGTCACCGTGTCCATCGCCGCGGACATCAGGGGGATGCCCAGCTCGATCGCGCGCGTCAGCCGGGTCCTGGTATCGACTTCGGTCGGCACCACCTCGGATGCCGCCGGACTGAGCAGCACATCGTCGAAGGTCAGGGCCTCGGGGATCTCCATATCGCCTCCAGTTCGCCAGGGGGACCGTCGCAATATGGCACCGCGTTATCCCACCGGACGGGCGCCAACACCAGTGAATTCGTGATCGCGGCGCGGTCCGGGCCCGTGGCGGGACGGTATCGTCCCCGCTGGCCTCACGAAGACGTCGATTCCTGCGCCGCCTCGCGTTCCATGTCGCCGTCCCAGGCCAACGCATCCTCGCCGTCCTACATGGCGGGATAGGCACGCCGGAACTCGGTGCGGATGTCTTCGACCGGGACATCGGCGCTGGAGCCGCGCTCGCGCAGGTACTCCATATGCTGCTGGCCGGCCTTGTCGAAGGGGTGGAACACCGAATCGTGGCGGCCGTCAAACTCCAGCGGCAGCACGCCGAACTTCTCGCACAAAGAAAGGTTGAAGGCCGGCGTGGCCTTGACCCAGCGGCCCTCGAGATAAAGCTCGGCGAAGCCGTGATAGACGAACACGTCGGTACCCATCTGCTGCCGCATCTTCTCGGTCGCCAGGTGATTGCGCACATCGGCGAAGCCGAGCCGGGCGGGAATGCCGACGACGCGGCAGGCCGCCGCCAGCAACGCCGCCTTGGTGATGCAGAAGCCGGCGTGGCGGGCCAGCACCGTGCTGGCCTTCATGCCGTGTTCCGTCAGCTCGACGCCGTAGGGATCGTAACGGAAGTCATCCCGGACGGCCTTGTACAGCCGTACCGCCTGGTCGATAGCCTCGCCGCTGCCGGCATGGGCGTGAGCATAGGCGACAACGTCAGGGTGATCGCTGTCGATGCAGGTGCTGGGCTGCAGGTAGGGCTGCAGGTCGTCGCTGGCGGGCGTTGCCGCCGACGGGCCCGAAGTCATGGCGTTCTCCTTGGTTTGCCGCTCTATAGCGCAAACCGGCCGCTCCGGCTATGGCGGCGGCGACGGGCGGTAATCGAGGGCGACGAGATAGATTTCGGCCGACCCGGCGCGACTCGCCTTGGGCTTGGCGTGTCGGACCGAGGCGAAATCGCGCTTGATCTCAGCCAGCAGCGCGCCCTCGGTGCCGCCCTGCCAGACCTTGGCGACGAAGGCGCCGCCCGGCTTCAGGATCGCCCGGGCGAGATCGAGCGCCGCCTCGACCAGGCCGATGATGCGCAGGTGATCGGTGGCACGGTGCCCGGTGGCAGACGGCGCCATGTCGCTTAGCACGACGTCCACCCGGCCGCCTGCCGCGGCCAGGATCCGGGCTTCCGTCTCCGGCTCGAAGACGTCCGCCTGCAATATGGTGACATCCGGCAGGGCCGCGATCTCGGCGATGTCTATGGCCAGGACCCGGCCGCGGGCGCCGACCCGTTCCGCCGCCACCTGGCTCCAGCCGCCGGGCGCCGCGCCCAGATCGACCACCGAGGCGCCGGGCTTGAGCACGTGGAAGCGATCGTCCAGTTCGAGCAACTTGAAGGCCGCCCGCGAGCGATAGCCCTGCCGTTGCGCAGCGGCGACGTAGGGGTCGTTGAGTTGCCGCTGCAGCCAGCGCGTCGACGAACTGCGGCGGCGCCGCGCCGTCTTCACCCGGGTCTTCAGGCCGCGGCCGCCCGGTGGCTTGCCGGAACCGCCCCGGGTCACGGCTCAAGCTTGAGCATGTTGGCCGGAATCCCGCCGGCGATCGGCCTGGATCATCGCCATCAGCATGCCTTCGCGCACGCCGCGGTCGCCGACCCTCAGCCGCCCGACCGGCCAGGTCCGGCAGATCGCCTCGAGGATGGCGCAGCCGGCCACCACCAGGTCCGCCCGTTCGTGGCCGATGCAGGGGTGCCTGGCGCGGCCGGCGCAGTCCATGGTGCGCAGTTGACGGGCGATACGGGACGTCTGGTCGAACGTCAGCCAGGTACCGTCGACCTGGCGCCGGTCATAGCGCGGCAGGTCGAGGTGGACCCCGGCCAACGTGGTCACCGTGCCCGAGGTGCCCAGCATCTGCATGGCATCGTGGCGTACGAACTTGCTCAGGCGGTGCTGCATCTCGAACGGGTGCAGATGGTCCTGCACTGCCGTCACCATGGTCTCGTAGGCGGCGTCGCTGGCATCCTCGCCAAAGCGCTCTGCCAGCGTGACCACGCCCAGCGGGATCGACACCCAGTCGCCGACCCGGGACCCATCCGCCTCCAGGCGTAGCCAGGTCAGTTCGGTGCTGCCGCCGCCGATGTCGAACACCAGGGCATGGCTTGCGTCGGCGACGATCAACGGTTGGCACCCGGCTGCGGCCAGGCTGGCTTCCTCGCCGCTGGAAATGATGTCCAGGCGCAGGCCGGTCTCGTGCTGGACCAGGTCGAGGAACTCGTCGCAGTTGGTCGCCTGCCGGCAGGCCGCCGTGGCGACATGGCGGGCCCGCGCAACCCCGCGCCGCTGTATCTTGCCGGCACAGATCCGCAAAGCGGCGATGGTCCGGTCCATGGCCTCGGGCGACAGCCGGCCGGTCCGGCTTAGACCCTCGCCCAATCGGACGATGCGGGAGAAGGCGTCGACCACGCGGAAGCCGTCGCGCGTGGCGTGGGCGACGAGCAGCCAGCAATTGTTGGTGCCCAGGTCGAGGGCCGCGTACAGCGGCCGCCGGCGGCGCCCACGCCGCCGCCGTTCCCGTGCCGTTGCTCCGCCCGGTACGCCCGTGAGCACCACCTGCAAGCCTCCGTCGTCGTCACCCTCGACCGAAGATCCGGATCGTTAACAATTGTCGAAGCGCCGGCAACTGGCAAGGGTCGCCGGGGCGCGCCGGCCGCGGCCTGACGATGGTTGACTTCACCCACGGCCGTCCATTGGTTGGCGCCCGCGACGCTGGCGGTGCCCCGACTGGTGGGGGATCGTCTAATGCTAGGACAGCGGAGATTGTCCTGCCGCATTGATTCCGCTCGACACCGTTTTTCAACTGATGCCCGTTTGGCCTGAACAAGAGCAGAACATCCGGGCCTATTGAAGAACGCTCAGATCGGGAGCTGTCGCCATGACCCACCCCGTCCCTGCCGAGGCGCTGAAGCAGCACATTGCGATCCTGGACAAGACCGGCAGCGGCAAGTCCTACACCGCCCAGAGCTTGGCCGAGTTCGTGTTGGCAAGCGGCGACCGGCTGGCTGTGATCGACCCGACCGTCCGGTGGTGGGGCCTCAGGTCGAATACCACCGCCAAACCGGGCCACGAAATTGCCGCCCCGAGGGTGGCAGCAGCCAGAGCGGCGATTGACGTCACTTGCCAGGGCGGTCGCAGAACTCTCATCAGCATCAGCAACCTCCAGGGGTTGGTGGTGTCAGCCTCCGGCCTTAAGTGGCAGCTTGCGGTCGGGGGCACCGAAAACGCGGGCCGCTACTTGCGAGGCAGGCCCGTCGCTCAGATAATCCCGTTCATGGAATCGATCGCAGACACGAAATCAGCCCAGGCCGAGACCGCGCAGATGTGGGATCGCGTCTACGAAGTCGTGGGCGGCAATCGGTTCCCCCACGAGTACCTCGTGAAATACATTTTCTTCCTGCAGCAGTGGCGGCAGTTCACGCGGCTCCGGGCGCTCGACATCGGCTTCGGCTCTTTCGCCAACCTGAACATGTGCCACGAAGCGGGCTACGAGATCGCCGGCATCGAGGTTTCTCAGCGGGCGCTCGACAAGACGCGGGCGGAAATGGAGCGGCGGGGCGTCCCGTTCGACGGCCGGCTGTTTACCTCGCCGGAGATACCGTTCGAGGACGACCGCTTTGAATTGGTCTACAGCTCGCAAGCAATCTACTACAACCTAGAGCTCGAGCGGATGGTCGCCGAGATAGACCGCTGCCTTGTTCCCGGCGGGGCCTTCTACCTCTCCTTTTTCGCGCCGGATCACTGGTACTTCGAGCACAGTGAGCCGGCCGGCCCGGGCCTGCGGCGGTGGTCCGAAACGCACCCAACCAAGCAGCTACGTGGCATGACGCTGCGCTACTTCGCCAGCAAGGAAGAGCTGGCGGCGCTGTTCACAGATTTCGCCAACGTTCGCGTTGATGACTTCTACAGCAACATGCTGGGCATCGAGTTCCACATGTGGCTGCTGACGGGCGTCAAGGCCACGGAAGGCCTACAGACTTTCAAGCTCGAAGATCATTACGGCAACATCGAACGGCTCGCGCCAGCGGCTCCGAAATCGTAAGTGCACCACGCGTCAATGGCTGGCTTGACTGAGCGAGTAATCGTTGTAGAACAACGGCCTCCGCTGGGGGATCGTCTAATGGTAGGACAGCGGACTCTGACTCCGTAAGTGCAGGTTCGAATCCTGCTCCCCCAGCCATCTCCCAAGATTCGGCGATTCAGCAGGCAGTGCCTCTCCCCTGTGCCGGCGTTGCCGGACGGTACTTTCTCCAGTTTGACGGCCCGCTGGGCAGGCCGTCTGGAAACAAGTAAGGTTCGCGCCAACGCCAAGAGGCAGCGCCGCACGGCGCCAGACAGGGAGGCAGGCGATGCGGATCGCAACCATCGACAGGAACGGCAAGGCCATCGTGGCGGTGCGCCGGGGCGACGAGTATGTCGACCTCTCGGTTGCGGCCCCGCAGTTGCCCCAGGACATGAAGTCCCTGTTGGAGGCCGGCGCGCTCGGCCAGGCCGGCGAAGCGGCGGAGGCGGCCGACGGCGCTGCACTACTGCCCGCAGCCGGCGCCCGCTCCCTGCCGCCGATCGGCGATCCGCCCAAGATCCTGTGCTGCGGCCTGAACTATCGCGACCACGCGCTGGAGACCGGACAGCCGATCCCCGACTACCCGATCATCTTCACCCGCGCGGCGACCACCCTGGTCGGCCATGGCCAGCCGATGGTCCGTCCCAAGGCTTCTGTCGAGTACGACTATGAAGCCGAACTGGCGGTGATCATCGGCCAGGCCGGCCGGCATGTCTCGGCCGCCAACGCCCTGGGCATCGTCGCCGGCTACAGCTGTTTCAACGACGGCTCATTGCGCGACTACCAGTTCAAGAGCCCGCAGTGGACCATGGGCAAGAACTTCGACGATACGGGCGGGTTCGGACCGGAGATCGTCACCGCGGATGAACTGCCGCCGGGGGCCGCGGGCCTTGCCATCCGCTGCCGCCTGAATGGCGAGACGATGCAGGATTCCAACACCGACCAGCACATTTTCGACGTGCCCACGGTGATCGCCACCGTCACCGAAGTGATGACGCTGGTGCCCGGCGACGTCATCATCATGGGCACCCCGCCCGGGGTCGGGGCCGCGCGCGACCCCCAGGTCTGGATGAGCGGCGGCGACACCTGCGACATCGAGATCGAAGGCATCGGCACGCTCAGCAACCCCATCGTCGACGAATAGGCGACGACTGAAGTCACAGGGCCCGTATCGCGGCCGCGCCGCTGTCTGGCGGCGCGGCCGTGCTGCGTTTGCAGCCACCCCGGGGCTTGTCGCCGTGGCATAGAAGTTCTATTTACATAGGAACGGGGCCAAGGAGAAATAATACACAAAGACTTGGGGAAAACGATGGCCCATATCCATGTGATCCACGAGAATGCGGCGTGGAGCGAGCCCCTTTTCGCCCGCTTGCAGGCGCGCAGCCTGCCCTATCGTGATTGGGATCTGAGCACCGGCCATCTTGACCTGTCTGCACCCCCGCTGCAGGGGGTGTTCTACAGTCGCATGAGCGCCTCTGCGCACAGCCGTGGCCATCGCTATGCCCCGGAATACGCCGCAACCATCCTGGCCTGACTCGAGGCCCATGACCGCCGGGTGATCAACGGTAGCCGGGCGATCCAGCTGGAGCTGTCCAAGGCCGCACAGTACGCCGCGCTCGACGCCGCCGGCATCCGCACCCCGCACACGGTCCCGGCGCTCGGCCGCGAGGCCGTGCTTGCTGCCGCCCGCCGCTTCGACGGCGCCTTCATCACCAAGCACAATCGCGGTGGCAAGGGTCTGGGCGTCCGGCTGTTCGAACACGGAGAGGCGCTGGCCGAGTGGCTCGACGGCCCGGATTACGATCCGCCCGTCGACGGTGTTCTGCTGCTGCAGGAGTACATCCGCGCCCCGGCGCCATTCATCATCCGCACCGAGTTCGTCGGCGGCTGTTTTCTGTATGCCGTACGCGTCGATACGAGCGAGGGCTTCGAACTGTGCCCGGCCGAGGCCTGTGCGGTTGATGCCGCCCGCCCGCTGTTTGAGATCCTGCCGGACTTCACCAGCCCCCTGCTGGACCAGTATCGTCAGTTCCTCAGCGTGAACCGCATCCAAGTCGCCGGCATCGAGTTCATCGTCGATGCCGCAGGCCACGCCTACACCTACGACATCAACACCAACACCAACTACAACCCGGCCGCCGAAGCAGAGGTCGGGATATCCGGCATGGATGCCCTCGCCGGCTACCTCGGCGGCGAACTGGCGAAGCGGCTCTACGGCGGCGCGATGAGCGTCGCTGCCTGATGCCCCGGCACCGGTCCACAAGACTGGTGCCGTGCTGGACGCCGCGCCACCGTGGTCCACATCACTGAAAGGCAGCAGCAGCGAGAGCGGGCCATGAGTGAGGAAGCAGAACGCCAGCGGCAGTCGGCACAGGTCTTGTGGCAAGGCCGCGCCGGCGCGTGGGACAAGTGGGCCGATCGGCTGGCCGAGATGGCCGCGCGGATGAACGCGCCGCTGCTGGAAGCCGCCCGGCTGGCGCCGGGCCAGCATGTGCTCGATCTCGCCAGCGGCGCCGGTCAGCCGGCGCTGAGCGTGGCCGAACTGGTTGGCGAGCAGGGTGAAGTGACGGCGACGGACGTGGTCCCGGAGATGCTGGAAGCGGTGCGGCGCCGGGCCGAGCGGGACGGTATTACCAACATGCGCTTCGAGCACGCCGACATGGAACAGCTGCCGTTCGCCGACCGCAGCTTCGACCGCGTGACCTGTCGCTTCGGCCTGATGTTCACGCCCGACGCCGTCCGGGCCCTGGCCGAATGCCGCCGCGTGCTGAAGCCCGGCGGCCTGGCCGCGTTCATGGTCTGGGGCCCGGAAGAAGACGTCACCATGTTCCGGGTCATCAACGAAGTGGTGCGGGATGAACTGGGCGAGTCGCCCCATGATCAACACGAGTTCAAGCCGTTTCGCTTCGGCGAAGCCGGGGTGCTCGGGCGGCTGTTCCGCACGGCCGGTTTCCCGGACGTGACCGAACGCGAGATCCGTTTCAGCCCGCGGGTCGACGTCGGCACGCCGTTCTGGCAACCCAACCTGGAAATGAGCCTGGGCAAGCGCTTCGCCGAACTGGACGAGGCGCAGGTGGCGAAGCTGAACGAGAGCCTGGCCGAGGCATTCGCCGCCTATGTCGAGGATGGCCGCTACCGGCTGGACAGCCACGTGCGCGTGGGCATCGGCAGCCTCTGAACCGCCCCGGCCGCCGCGCCTGGATCGGCCCCGCGACACCACGCGGCGCCCTTAACCTCGCCTTAACCATGGTCAGTCGGCGGCCACGCGCGCGGCCGGCGCCGTGTCGCTGGCAATAATTGTGCTTGCCATTATATATCGGTTAAATATATTCCGATATGAAGCAGGCAATGGCCGGCGACCTCAGCGGGGTCGACCCGCCGCCCGGCACAGCACGGAGCCCCCCGTATGGACGTGAAGACCCTCTGTCTCGGCGTACTCAGCCTGGGCGAAGCCTCTGGTTACGAGATCAAGAAGCGGCTGGAAGAGGGCTTTAGCCACTTCTACGACGCCAGTTTCGGCTCGATCTACCCGGCCCTGAACCGCCTGCAACAGGAAGGCTTGGTGACCTGCGCCTTCGAGGCGCAGAGCAAGCGCCCAGACAAGAAGGTCTACGCCCTCACCCCGGAAGGCAAGCTGGCGCTGGTCCGAGAGCTCGGCAACGAGCCGGCCGCCGACCGGATCCGCAGCGAATTCCTGGTCACCATGCTGTTTGCCGACCTGCTGCCGGCGAGCCATGTCGCCCGGCTGATCGACGACCGGATCGCTGGTCATCGGGACTTCCTCGCCACGCTGGCCACCAAGACCTGCAACGGCACGCCGGCACAACGCTTCGTCGCCGGGTACGGCCAGGCGCTCTACGCGGCCGCCATCGCCTATCTGGAAGACAACCGCCATCTGGTCGAAAGCGAGGCCCTGCTGGCCCAGGTCGACCGCGATCGCAACGACGCGCCGGATATGCCGCCGGCGGCACAGGAGGCACGGGGATGAGGAAATCCTACATCCTGGCAGGGGTGATCGCCGTCGCGGCGACCGCTTGGGTCCTGTCCGGGCAGTTCGGCACCGACACGCCGGTTGCCGAGAGCACGGTGCCGGCTGCCGGCGAAGCGGCCGGCAGTGCGGCCTCGACCCGCCCGGAGCTGCGCCTGCCGGCGGTTCGCGTGCAACGCTCGGCGGCCCAGGAGCACGAGCGCGAGGTGGTCGCGCGCGGCCGCACCGAGGCCCTGCGCCGCGTCACGGTGCGGGCCGAAGTGAATGGCAAGGTCGCCAGCCGGAAGGTGGAAAAGGGCGCGCGGGTCCGGCGCGGCGACGTCATCGCGCAGATCGAGATCAAGGATCGCCGTGCCCGCCTGCAGGAAGCCAAGGCACTGGCACGGCAGAGGGCATTGGAGTTCGAAGCCGCCGAACGGTTGCGCGAAAAAGGCTTCCGGGCAGCGACCCAGCATGCCGCGGCCGAGGCCCAGCTCGACGCGGCACGGGCCATGGTCAAGCGCATGGAGATCGAGATCGCGCTGACGGCGATCCGTGCGCCGTTCGATGGCGTCGTCGACGAGCTGCCGATCGAGGAAGGCGACTATGTCGATTCCGGCGACGCGGTGGCGGAAGTGGTCGATGAAGACCCCTTCCTGATCATCGCCCAGGTTTCCGAGAATGATGTCGGCCGGCTGCAACAGGGCGGCAGCGGCTATGCCAGCCTGGTCACCGGCGAGCGTGTCGAAGGACACATCCGCTACATCGCCACGACGGCGGATGAGAATACCCGCACCTTCCGGGTCGAGCTGGAGGTGCCGAACCGGGAGCGGCGGCTGCGCGATGGCATCACCGCCGAGCTGCATATCCCCACCGAGCTGGTGCTGGCGCACCGGGTCTCGGCCGCGGTGCTGACCCTGGATGACCATGGCACCATCGGCGTGCGCTGCGTCGATGCGAACAACAGGGTCGAGTTCTTCCCGGTCGATATCGTCGCCAGCGAAACCACCGGGGTCTGGGTGACCAGCCTGCCGGATCATGTCGACCTGATCGTGGTCGGCCAGGAGTTCGTGCGATCGGGCGACGAGGTCCGGCCGACCCGGGTCGAAGACGCAATGGCATCGTCATGAACGCGATCATCGACGCCGCCGTCCATCACTCGCGCACGGTGTTGTCGCTGCTGGTGCTGGTGCTGATCGCCGGCACCGTCTCCTATCTGTCGATCCCCAAGGAGGCCAACCCCGACATCCCGATCCCGATCGTCATCGTTCAGATGACCCACGATGGGATCTCGCCGGAAGACGGCGAAAGGCTGCTGATCCGGCCGATGGAGCAGGAGCTGCGCTCGATCGAGGGCCTCAAGGAGATGCGCTCGACGGCCTACGAGGGTTCCGCCTACGTGGTCCTGGAGTTCGAGGCCGGGTTCGATTCCGACCTCGCTTTGAACGACGTGCGGGAAAAGATCGACCTGGTGAAGCCCGAACTGCCCGAGGACACAGACGAACCCACTGCGACCGAAGTCAACGTCGGACTGTTCCCGGTGCTCGTCGTCACCCTGTCCGGCGACGTGCCGGAACGCACGCTGGTCAACCTGGCGCGCGATCTGCAGGACGAGCTGGAAGGCCTGCCCGGCGTGCTCGAAGCCGACATCGCCGGCGACCGCGAAGAACTGCTCGAGGTGCTGGTCGATCCGGTCAGCCTGGAAAGCTACAACATCTCCCAGGAAGAGCTGATCACCGCGGTCACACGCAACAACCAGCTGGTTGCCGCCGGTGCCCTCGATACCGGTGCGGGCCGGTTCTCGATCAAGGTGCCCGGACTGTTCGAGAACGCGGCCGACGTGCTCAGCCTGCCGGTGAAGACGAACGGCGACGGCGTGGTCACCCTGGCCGACATCACCACCGTGCGCCGCGGCTTCAAGGACGCCGTCAGCTTTGCCCGCATCAACGGCCAGCCCGGCATCGCCCTCGAGATCAAGAAGCGCCTGGGCGAGAACATCATCGACACCATTGCCGACGTCCGCGAGGTCGTCGCCGAACAGCGGCGCGACTGGCCGGCGAACGTCGAGGTCGGCTTTATCCAGGATGAATCAAAGCAGATCCGCACCATGCTGGCCGACTTGCAGAACAACGTGCTCAGCGCGGTGTTGCTGGTCATGGTCGTGGTAGTGGCGGCGCTCGGACTGCGCACCGCCGCCCTGGTCGGCCTTGCGGTGCCGGCCTCGTTCCTGTTCGGCATCCTGATGCTGTCCACCATGGGACTGACCGTGAACATCGTCGTCCTGTTCGCGCTGATCCTGGCCGTCGGCATGCTGGTCGACGGCGCGATCGTCGTCACCGAATACGCCGATCGCAAGATGTCCGAGGGACTCCACCGTCGCGAGGCCTACGCCCTGGCGGCCAAGCGCATGGCCTGGCCCATCACGGCGTCGACGGCAACGACGCTGGCGGCGTTCATGCCGCTGATCTTCTGGCCGGGCGTGGTCGGCGAGTTCATGAAATACCTGCCGATCACGCTGGTGATGACGCTGACCGGCTCGCTGCTGATGGCCTTGATCTTCGTGCCCACCCTGGGCAGCAAGATCGGTCGTCCGGGCAGCACCGACACCGGTAACCTGCGCGCCCTGGCCGCCAGCGAATCCGGCGATCTGCGAAAGCTGCCGGGCGTGACCGGCGTGTATGCCCGCGTGCTGTCCTGGCTGGTCCGGGGTGCCGTCCGACCGCTGCTCGTGGTGTTCGTCACCGTGGCCGTGCTGATCGGGACCTGGAGCTACTACGGCTCGCTGGGCCGGGGACAGGAGTTCTTTCCCGACGTCGAGCCGGAACAGTCGCTGATCCACATTCATGCCCGCGGCAATCTCTCGGCCCAGGAAAAGGACAGCCTGGTGCGCGAGGTCGAGCGGGAGATCCTGCAGGTCGCCGGACTGCTCACCGTCTATGCCCGCACCGGCAACTCCGGCGATGGCGACGAGGTCGCCGAGGACGTCATCGGTACCGTGTTCGTCGAGTTCGCGGACTGGGACAAGCGCCGGCCGGCCTCGGAGATCCTGGAAGAGATCCGCGTGCGCACGGCCGACCTGGCGGGAATCAAGGTGGAGCCGCGGAAGCCGGACGTGGGGCCGCCGACGGGCAAGGACATCCAGATCGAGCTCCGATCGCGCTTTCCCGAACGGCTCGAGCCGGTGGTCCGCCTGGTCCGTGACAGGATGGAAGCGACCGAAGGCCTGATCGATGTCGAAGACGAACGGCCGCTGCCCGGTATCGAATGGGAGCTGGAGGTCGACCGCGCCCAGGCCGGCCGCTTTGGCACCGACATCCTGACTGTCGGCAAGCTGGTGCAGCTCATCACCAACGGCATCAAAGTGGACGAATACCGGCCCAACGATGCCGACGAAGAGATCGACATCCGGGTGCGCTACCCGATCGACCAGCGCAACCTGAAGCAGTTGGACACGCTGCGCGTTCAGACGGCCTATGGCCTGGTGCCGATCAGCAACTTCGTCACCCGCACGCCAAATCCGAAGACCGGCACCGTGCGGCGGGTCGACAGCGAGCGCGCGATCAAGGTCCAAGCCAACGTGGTCGAGGGCATCCTGGCCGACGACAAGGTCAACGAGCTCAAGTCGTGGCTCGAGTCGGTGGAAATCGATCCGGCGGTCGGCATCCGCTTCAAGGGCGCCGACAAGGAGCAGAAGGAAGCCCAGGCGTTCCTGCTCAAGGCCTTCGGCGTCGCCCTGTTCGCGATGGCCATCATCCTGGTGACCCAGTTCAATAGCTTCTATCACGCCTCGCTGATCCTGGCCGCGGTGGTGCTGTCGACGGTCGGGGTGATGTTCGGCCTCATCGTCACCGGTCAGACCTTCGGCATCGTCATGACCGGCATCGGCATCATTGCCCTGGCGGGAATCGTGGTGAACAACAACATCGTCCTCATCGATACCTTCCAGCGCCTGCGCGCGGAGGGGATACCGCCGCAGGAGGCGGTGGTCCGGACCGGCGCACAGCGCCTGCGCCCGGTGATGCTGACCACGATCACGACGATCTGCGGCCTGTTGCCGATGATGTTCCAGGTCAACATCGACTTCTTCGGCCGGACCATCGCCGTCGGCGCGCCGTCGACCCAGTGGTGGGTGCAGCTGTCCACGGCCGTGGTCTTCGGCCTCGGCTTCGCCACGATGCTGACGCTGCTGGTCACCCCGGCGCTGCTGGCGCTGGGCGAGACCACGGGCGGCGCCCTGCGCCGGCGACGGGCAAAGCGGGCGTCGACAACGCCACCCACCGAACCGGATCAGCCCCTGCCCCAGGCCGCCGAATAGCCCGCCGCCCCGATCGGGCGCCGGCGGGCGATAACCGCCGCTGAACACGGCGGCGCCGGACACGGCAGCACGGCAGGCGTTGCCGCCTACTCGGCGTCGGCGGGCTTTTCGCTGGCCGACTCGCGGCTGGCCTTCAGTTCCTTCCTGCCGGCAGCGAACTGCCGCTGGCTGCGCATGCTGAAGGGGATCGAGAACAGGTAGATGCAGCCCACCGCCGACAGCACCACCCAGGGGTAGCTGACCATGACCGCCGCCAGCAGGCCGACCAGGACCAGCGTCGGCAGCACGTGCTCGCGGCGGACCCTGAGCCGCTTGAGCGAATAGGTCGGCACCCGGCTGATCATCAGCAGGCCGACGAACAGCATCCAGAGCGAGACGAGCACGGGCTGGCGAAACAGCTCGTCACCGACGAGAAAGCTGAACATGACCGGCAACATGGCGATGCCGGCGCCGGCGGGAGCCGCCAGGCCGCTGAAGTACAGGCCGGTCCAGGCCGGCCGGTCCGGGTCCTCGAGCGCGGTGTTGAAGCGGGCCAGCCGCAGCGCACAACAGGTGCTGAAGGCCAGTGCCGCGATCCAGCCGATGCCCTTCAGGTCATGCGTGCTCCACATGTAGACCACGAACGCCGGGGCGACGCCGAAGGCGATGAAGTCGGACAGGGAGTCCAGTTCGGCGCCGAACTTGGTTGCTCCCTTCAGCAGCCGGGCCATGCGCCCGTCGAGGCCGTCGAACACGCCGGCGATCGCCACCGCCGCCACCGCCGCCTCCCATTTGTCCAGCAGGGCGAACCGGATCGCCGACATGCCGGCGCACAGGGCGAGGATGGTCAGGACGTTGGGGATGAGGCTATTGACCGGCAGCGCCTTGAGCCGCCGGGAGCGGGCCCGCTTCATCATCGCTGCTCTCCGTGTCGCGCCGGTTCGTCGGCGCGCGCGTCGGCCAGCACGGTCTCACCGGCAATCGCCCGCTGACCCGGCACCACCATGGGAACCATCCCCTCATCCAGGTAGACGTCGACCCGGCTGCCAAAGCGGATCATCCCGAAGCGCTCGCCAGCCTGCACCTTCTGCCCCTCGAACAGGTCACAGACGATGCGCCGGGCGACAAGGCCGGCGATCTGGACGAAGGCGACGTCGCCGCCATCGGCGGTGGTCATGCGCACGGACTGGCGTTCGTTGTGCTCGCTTGCCTTGTCCAGCGACGCATCGAAGAAGCGACCTGGGCGGTAGTGCAGCGCGGTGATCTCTCCGTCCGCCGGGATCCGGTTCACATGCACGTCGAACACGTTCATGAAGATGCTGATGCGCAGCCGTGGCTCCTCGCCCATCGCCAGTTCCTGCGGCGGCGCCGCCTCGCCGATCGCCTGCACCAGGCCGTCGGCCGGACTGACGATGAAGCCGGACCGCAGCGGCGTCAGGCGCGGCGGATCGCGAAAGAAGTAGACGCACCATGCGGTGGCAAGCACCCCCAGCCAGCCCAAGGGGTCGGCAATCCAGAAGAGGATCAGGGCGGCCACCGCGAACAGGGCGATGAACCTGTAGCCTTCCTTGTGGATCGGCACCAGAACAGAACGGATGGCGTCCATGTCGTTGGCTATCTCCGCTGGCGAGAGCGCAGTCTAGTCGCCCGCCGGCAGGGCGTTAAGCCCGGCCTCGGCCGGTGCCGCCGCGCCGTCGGCATCTTCGACCAGTTCCTCAAGCCGTTCGCGCGCCGCGGCCTGTTCCTGCTGCCGGCGCCACATGCCCGCATAGGCCCCATCGCGCTCCAGCAGCTCGGTATGCCGGCCGCGCTCGACGATGCGCCCCTGTTCCAGCACGATGATCTCGTCGGCATCGACCACCGTGGACAAACGGTGGGCGATGACGAGGGTGGTGCGATCGCGCGAGACCCGGCGCAGGGCCTCCTGGATTTCCTGCTCGGTATGGCTGTCGAGGGCCGACGTGGCTTCGTCGAACAGCAGGATCGGCGGCCCCTTGAGGATGGTCCGGGCAATCGCCACCCGCTGCTTCTCGCCACCGGACAGCTTCAGCCCGCGTTCGCCGACCGCCGTGTCATAGCCTTCCGGCAGCGCTTCGACGAACTCATGGATCTGGGCCAGTTGCGCGGCGCGCTCGACCTCCGATTTGGTCGCATCGGTGCGGCCATAGCGGATGTTGTAGCCGATGGTGTCGTTGAACAGCACGGTGTCCTGCGGGACGATGCCGATGGCATCGCGCAGCGATGCCTGGGTCACGTCGCGAATGTTCTGGCCATCGATCAGCACCCGCCCGGCCTGCACGTCGTAGAAGCGGAACAGGATCCGAGAGATCGTCGACTTGCCGGCGCCCGACGGGCCGACGATGGCGACGGTCTTGCCAGGCGGCACCCTGAGGCTCACGCCCTTCAGGATCGGACGGTCGGAACGGTAGGCGAAATCGACGTCCTCGAACACGACCTCGCCTTCGGGGACCTGCAGCGCCTGTGCATCCGGCGGGTCCGAGACGTCGTTCTTGACCCGAAGCAGCTCGAACATTTTTTCCATGTCGACCAGGCTCTGCTTGATCTCGCGGTAGACGAAGCCGAGGAAGCCCAGCGGCTGGTAGAGCTGCAGCATGAAGGTGTTGACCAGCACGAAGTCGCCGAGCGTCATGTCACCGGTGCGAATGCCCTGGGCCGCCAGCAGCATGACGGAACACATGCCAACGGCGATGATCACACCTTGGCCGATGTTGAGCATCGCCAGGGTGGTCTGACTGCGCACCGCCGCATTCTCGTAGCGCTGCATGGAACGGTCGAAGCGGCCGGCTTCGTGTCCCTCGTTGCCGAAATACTTGACGGTCTCGAAGTTCAGCAGGCTGTCGATGGCCCGGGTGTTGGCCTCGCTGTCGGTGCGGTTCATCTCGCGCCGGTACTTGATGCGCCATTCCGTCACCGACAGGGTGAACAGGACGTAGCCGGCCACCGCCACGAAAGTGATGGTGGCGAAGCTCCAGCCGTAGTTCACGAACAGCACGCCGCAGACCAGCGAGATCTCCAGGAACGTCGGCAGGATGTTGAACAGGGTGAACCGGAGCAGGAAATCGATGCCCTTGACGCCGCGCTCGATCGCCCGGCTGAGGCCGCCGGTGCGGCGGTCGAGATGGAACGACAGCGACAGCGCGTGCAGATGCCGGAACACTTCCAACGCCACGGTACGCAGGGCCCGCTGACCGACGCGGGCAAACACGGCGTCACGCAGTTCGCCGAACGCCTGGCTGGCGACGCGGATGCCGCCGTAGGCAAGGATCACGCCGACCGGCAGGGCGACCAGCGCCGGCTGGTCCACATCAAGTGCATCCACGGCCGCCTTGTAGAGAAACGGCACATAGACGATGGCGATCTTGGCGGCCGCCAGCAGCACCAGCGCGATGATCACGCGGATCTTGAGATCGATCCGCCCCTTTGGCCACAAGTACGGCAGCAGCGTCAGCAAGGTGCGCCAATGGCTGCGGCCAACGTCGTCGGTGGCAGGATCGAAGTTGGACGCCATCAGCGCCGCCACCCCGTCGCTGTCCAGGCAGCCGTGCCCACAGCCCGGGCCACGCACCCGCCACGCCCGGAAAGGACGGGTAGTGCCGCGCGAGAGAACTCGGCCAATTCTTCTTGAAGTTGCATGCGGGGAGCGGTCCCTTCAAGGCAGAATGTAAGGCAGTCTGCGGTTAATGCCATTTGTCTTACCGATCCTTAAGGCCGATCGCTTCTGATCTCGGGGCGACAGGTTGCTGTTCTTGGGGGGCGGCCGCCCGCGCCGGTGAGACCAGCAACTGATGGGGATGACGATGGCCTCGCAAGCCAGACAGACAGTTTCGGCAGGTGAGCCCGCGACGCTGGACACAGCGTTGGAACGGACCAGTTCGGCCCTTGCCGACCTGCAGCCTGAGCTGCCGCTGCAGTTCACGTTCCGCTGGCGCCAGCGCCATGTCATCGCCCGGGTGATCGAACGTGACCAGAAGCCCCTTCTGCGGCTGGTCACCGACCTTGGCGTCGTGCCATTCAGCGCCGAGAACGCCCACCGCCGTGACCAGATGTTGCGTCTGGCGCGGCCGCGACACGCCCCACCGAACGGCCACTATGCGCTGACCGACCGGCAGCGGCTGATGTATTGCAGCGAAATGACGCTGCCGGAACCCGTGACCGGATGCTGCGTGGTCAGCAACGTCACCACGGCGCTGTTGGCGTCCCGGCCCTTTTTTCAGGTCGCCGCCACGGGCTGACGGAGATCCCCAGCGACACACCCGGCATGCTGAAATCAGCCGGCGTCAGGCAATTCGAAGACCTGGCCCGGATAGATCAGGTCCGGATCGCGGATCTGCTGCTGGTTGGCACGATAGATGACGGTGAACTGGATGCCGGCGCCGTAGACGCGGCGGGCAATGCGCCAGAGGCTGTTGCCCGGCTGCACGATGACCCGATGCGCAGTCGGCGCCTCCAGCAGTCGTCGCGCCGCGACCCGGGTGAAGGGCAGCTCAAGCCGCGCGGTGACAGCGCCCCCGGTGTCCACCTGATCGGCGCGCAGGCGATGGTCGCCCTCGTCGATCGGACTTGACGGCCGGACCGTCCATTGGCCGGCGGTGTCGGCCCGCCCTGCGCCGACCGGCTCATTGTCGACATACAGGCGCACGGCGCTCCCCGGCCGGGCCGTGCCGGAGATCACCACGTTGCCTTGCTCGTCATAGTCGACCTTGTCCAGGTTCAGCACCTCGCGCTGACTGTCGGCCTTCGGTTCCGGCAGCTGCAGGATCTTGGTCTGCTGCTCTGCCCGTTTCGGCAGCAAGACCGCCAGCGCGGTATCCTGTTCCGTCGGCGCGCCGGGCCGCGGTGTCGCATCTGTCTGCGTCGCCGCTTGCTGCTCGCCGCCGGCGCTGCTCTCGGGTACCGCCGCCAAGGCCGGGGCGCGCTCCGGCACCACCACGGCCAGAGCGGCATCGCTTGCCAGCTCGCGTCCATCCGGCAGCCGGGCGCGCAGTTCGAGCTGGGTCGGCCCCGGCGGCAGCGGACGCTCCAGCACAAGTACCCATTCGCCGTTGGCATCCGCCGTCACCGCGGCGATCACCGCGCCTTCTCGCTGCAATACGACATTTGCGCCTGGGGGTCCTCGGCCGGCGATGACGGCACTGCCGTCGCGATCGATGCGGACGACGTCGAATGACGGCGGCGACGCCGCCCCAATGACCGGCTGCGATTCAGAGGGCGGCGCCGTGGCTTCGGACGTCGCCGCAGCCGACGGCTGCGTCGGTTGCTGTGTCCCGGCGGCCGATGACCGCGCCGGTTGTTGTGTCCCGGCGGCCGGCGACTGCGCCGGTTGCTGTGTATCGGTCGGCAGCGCCGCCGTTCGCTCCGGCGCTGGCGGCGCCTCGCTCTCGGGCGCAGCGGTGGCGGATACTGGCGACGCGGTTGATGGGCTGGCGGGCGCTTCGGCGGATGGATCCGGTTGCGCCGTCGCACCGGCGTCGTCGGAGCTTTGCGTCGGTGCCGGCGGCGCCTTGGTGCTGTCGACGTAAAGCCAGATGGCTGCCGGGGCCAGCGCGGCGACAACGATGCCCGCGATCACGATCTTGCGCACAAACCCTCCGGAATCATTCGCCACCACCCTAGTTATTCAAAGGGTTGCAGGCAATCCCGCGCCAGGCCCCAGGCCGCGCGCCGCGCCGGCTGGCTCAGCGTCGCTTGCTCTCGATCCGGTTGTCGATCGCCGGCACGCCGGCGACGAATTCGGCGATCGCCTGCAGGTCGGCATCGTCGAGATGGCGCAGGCCATCTTCGATCGCCTCTGCCATGCTGCCCTGCACGTCGTCGAAGTCGGGCTTCAGGCCATCGCGCAGCAGAATGACGATGTCGCCCCTGCTCCAGTCGCCGATGCCTGTCTCCGAATGCGGGGTGATGTTGGGCACCAGTTCGTCGTCCGGTCCCTCCGTGGTGCCAGCCAGGTAGAGCGAACGGTCGGTGGCGCCAAAAAGGTTGCGCGGCGTGTGGCATTCGCCGCAATGGGCCAGGGCCTCGACCAGGTAGGCGCCGCGGTTCCATACATCGCTGCGGTCCGGTTGCGGCTGCAGCTCGCCGGGTTCGAAGAACAGCAGCTTCCAGAACCACATCGTCCAGCGCCAACCAAATGGCGCGCCGACGTCGTGTTCGCGAGCCGGTTGCCGCACGGCCGGCTGGCTGAACAACCAGGCCTTGATGGCCAGCATGTCGTCTTCGCGCATGCGCGTATAGGACGTGAACGGAAACACCGGGAAATAGTGCCCTCCGTCCGGACTGACCCCATCGCGCAGCGCGCGCACGAAATCGGCATCGCTCCAGGCACCGATGCCGGTTTCCTTGTCCGGCGTGATATTGGGGCTGTAGTAGGTGCCGAACGGCGTCGCCAGGGCACGTCCACCGGCCAGCGGCGCCCCGCCATTGGGCACGGTGTGGCAGGCGATGCAGCCGCCGGCGCGGACCAGGTAGGCACCGCGAGCGACGGCATCGTTCGATTGTGCGGACGCCGGCACGGCGCCGGCCCACCCCATGAAGGCGAGCACGGCGGCCGTGGCCAGCCGGCGGCAGGCCGCCGTCACGATGTGCGGCACGCCGCCACGGGCACGCCGGCTAGTTCGGCTTGGGCTTGCGGAACGGCTTGTGACAGCCGCCGCAGGTCTTGCCCACCGCGCCGAGGGCGGCACCGATCTGTCCGCGGTCGCCGGTTTTCGCCGCGGCTGCCAGTTGCGGGGCCGCGTTCTTGAAGGCGTCGCTGGCGGCCATGAACTTGTCCCACTGCTGCCAGATCTCGTCCTTGGCCCGGGTGTCGGCGCCGCCGCTGCCTTCCGGCCACAGGAAACGCACGCTCAGCGCCAGCTCTTGAATCGCCTGCCCGTGCACGGCCGTCCCGGCGTTCGCCGCGGCCTCGCCCTTGGCCACCGCACCGAGTGCCTTCATGTGGCCGGCAATGCCCTTCATGATCAGAACCCGCTGATCGGACACTGTGTGCGCATCGGCCAAGGCCGCGCCCGTCGCCGCGCCGGTCAACGCCACCGCCGCTGCTGCACCCACTATCAACTGTCGTACGCGCATGGTCTCCCCCTGTCGCGATTGCTGAGAAATGGCCCCGACACGAACTGGTGTCGGTAGCGATACGCCCTCATCGCCGGGATTATTCCCCGGCGGTTCATTCCGGCACCGCCACTTCGACCTCGCGGCCACCAGTGCCGTGTACCGAATCCCCGGCCCGGATGCGGACCATCGTGATCTCAGGTGGAATGCGCACGCCGCTCAGGCTGCGCGTGAAAGGCTGCTCGTCGACATGAGGATGCGCCAGCACCCGCGTGCCCAGAACCGAACCGTCGACGGCCAGGATCTCCCAGCGGTCGGCATAGTGCTGCCAGCCGGTGTCGCCATGTCGCACCGTGACATCAAAGCGGTAGACGCGCTCGGCGGTTTTCGACACTTTCACCGCTACGACGTCCGCCGGCCCTGCCAACACAGGCGGAACGGCGGCGGCCAGCCAAGCCGACAGCAACAACAGCAACCAGACGCGGCCCATGGAGCACATCACCTCGATCTGTGTCTATTGCGGCTCAAGAAGCGGCCATGGGCCCGAGCACGCCGCACTGGCCACGACGCTGGGTCGGAGCCTGGGCGAACGCGGCATTCGCCTGATCTACGGTGGCGGTCACGTCGGCCTGATGGGGATCATTGCCGATGCGGCACTGGCCCAAGGCGGCGCCGTCACCGGCGTCATTCCCGAACACCTGTTTCGCGCGGAGGTCGGCCACGAGGGATTGAGCGAACTGGTCCTGGTCGACAGCATGCACGTGCGCAAGCAGTGCATGTTCGAACTGGCCGATGCCTTCGTCATGCTGCCGGGCGGCATCGGCACGCTCGACGAAACCTTCGAGATTCTCACCTGGCGACAGCTCGGACTGCATGATCAACCGGTCGTGGTTCTGGATGCCCAAGGATATTGGCAGCCCTTCCTCGACCTGATCGATCACATTATCGCTAGCGGCTTCGCCGGCGAGGAGATCCGCCGCCTGTTCGCCGTCGCCGATAGCGTCGAGGCCCTGTTCGACATCCTGCAACGGACGCCACGCCCGGCCCGACCGCCACGCCCGGACCGGGTCTAAGAAGCCAAAAGTGCGGCCCGGGCGGCTTGTTTGCAGGCCCCGTCGGCCGGTGCTATCTTCCGGCCGCCGTCGCCGCGGCGGGCCGGTCGAAAGAGGACACGTATGAGCAAGATCAAGGTGAAGAACCCCGTCGTCGAGCTCGACGGGGACGAGATGACCCGCATCATCTGGGCCTTTATCAAAGACAAGCTGATCCTGCCGTACCTGGACATCGATCTGAAGTACTACGACCTGGGCATCATGGCCCGGGATGACACCGACGATCAGATCACGATCGACGCGGCCGAGGCGATCAAGCACCACGGGGTCGGCGTCAAGTGCGCCACCATCACCCCCGACGAGGCCCGGGTCGAGGAATTCGGCCTGAAGAAGATGTGGCGCTCGCCGAACGGCACCATCCGCAACATCCTCGGCGGCACGGTGTTTCGCGAGCCCATCATCTGCCGCAACATCCCCCGGCTGGTGCCGGGCTGGACCCAGCCCATCGTGATCGGCCGTCACGCATTCGGCGATCAGTACCGGGCCACCGATTTCCTCATTCCCGGCAAGGGCCGCCTGACCGTGCGCTTCGAGCCGGAAGACGGCAGCGCGCCGATCGAGCACGAGATCTTCGATTTCCCCGGCAGCGGCATCGCCATGGGCATGTACAACCTGGACGAGTCGATCCGCGATTTCGCCCGGGCCAGCTTCAATTATGGCATTCAGCGCGGCTGGCCGGTCTACCTGTCGACCAAGAACACTATCCTCAAGGCCTATGACGGCCGCTTCAAGGACCTGTTCCAGGAGGTGTTCGACGCCGAGTTCAAGGACAAGGCAGAAGCGGCCGGCGTGACCTACGAGCACCGCCTGATCGACGACATGGTGGCCTGCGCCTTGAAATGGGACGGTGGCTTCATCTGGGCCTGCAAGAATTATGACGGCGACGTACAGTCCGACACCGTGGCCCAGGGCTTCGGCTCGCTCGGCCTGATGACCTCTGTGCTGATGACGCCGGACGGCGGCACGGTCGAGTCAGAGGCCGCGCACGGCACGGTGACGCGGCACTACCGCCTGCATCAGGAAGGCAAGGAGACCTCGACCAACCCGATCGCCTCGATCTTCGCCTGGACAGGCGGGCTCAAGCATCGCGGCCGGATGGATGACACCTCGGATGTGGTCGGCTTCGCCGAGACCCTCGAACGCGTCTGCGTCGAGACCGTCGAAGCCGGGGCGATGACCAAGGACCTGGCGATCCTGATCGGGCCCGAGCAGGAATGGCTGACCACCAACCAGTTCCTGGACAAGCTGGACCAGAATCTGCAGGCCGCGATGGGCTAGACCAGCGGCGGCTTGTCCGTCGTCTCGGCCTTGGCCAGTTCGGCTTCGGCGATGCCGTTCGCGCTCAAGCCGTTCCGCCCCACCCGTTCCTTCACCACGGCCTCGATCTCGGCCCTGAGCGCCGGTTCCGTTTCGAGCAGGCTGCGGAAGTCCTGCTTCATCAATAGCATAAGCCGGCTTTCGGTCAGGGTGCGGATGTGCACCATGCGCTGACTGTCGTAAAGCAGCGCCACCTCGCCGACGAATTCGCCTTCGCCCAGCACTGCCGTCCGCTCGCCGCTGTCGATCAACAGTTCGCCGCGGACGACGAAATACATGCAATCGGCCGGTTCGCCGCGGTGCGCCACCTCGAAGCCGGCCGGATAGCGCCGTGCCCGCAGGATGCTGGCGATTTTCGACACCGCTGTCGGCTCGAGTTGGGCAAACAGCGGCACGCGCGAGATCATGCCCCAGGTGATGACGAAGTCCCGCCGCGTCTGCTGGCTGAGAAAGCCGGCCGAGATGATCGCGATCGGCAGCGCGTACATCGCCACGCCGAGAATGGTCACGAAGCCGCCGAACACGCGGCCCAGCGGCGTCACTGGTACGACATCACCATAGCCGACCGTGGTGAGCGTCGCCATCGCCCACCACATCGCCGCCGGGATGCTGCCGAACTGTTCTGGCTGGGCATGGCGTTCGATCAGGCTCATGACGCTGGCGGAGAACATCAGCAAGCCGAACATGATGACCACCACGGCACCCAGCGAGCGGCGCTCCTCGTATAGCGCGTTGCCCAGGGAGATCAGCGCCGGCGAATAGCGCGCCAACTTCAGCAGCCACAGCAGGCGGAAGATGCGCAGCATGCGCAGATCGACCCCGATGGTGGTGGCCAGCAGGCCGCCGGCAATGGCGACGAAGTCGATCACCATGAAGGGCGACAGGGCGAAGCGACGCCGTGCTGTCCAGGGCCGCAGCCGCGACAACGGCACATGTTCGGTGCAGACCCAGAGCCGGCCCAGATATTCGGTGACGAAGATCGCCAGCGAGACCCACTCGAACATGCGTAGCTCGGCGGCATGCGCCGCCTCGATGCCTGGCACGGTCTCCAGCGCGATCGCCACGACATTGGTCACGATCAGCACGGCCAGCAGGCCGTCGACCAGGCGTTGCGCCGGCTCTTCCCGGTTGCCACCTTCGAGCAGGTCGTACAGGCGTTGCTTCAGCGTCATCGGGCGCCTCGCCCGGGGCCACACCGGCCCCGCTAGATCAGGCCGCCTGACCGCGCTCGCTGACCGCCTGCTCGATAGCGGCCAGCGCACGGTCGGCCGCGGCACCGTCCGGTCCGCCGGCCTGGGCCATGTCCGCGCGTCCACCGCCGCCCCGGCCGCCGACCGCAGCAGCGCCGGCTCGAACCAGTTCGACGGCATCGAAGCGATCGGCCAGATCCTCGGTCACCCCCACCGTCAGCGCCGCCTTGCCCTCGTTCACGGCCACGAAGGCGATGACGCCGGAGCCCAGCTTGCGCTTGGCGGCATCGACCATGCCGCGCAGGTCCTTGGCCGGCACGTTGTCGAGCAGACGGCCGGAAAAACGCACCCCGTTGACCTCGCGCACGGCCTCGTCGCCGGCATCGCCGCCCGTGGCCAGGGCCTGCCGGGCCTGGGCGAGCTCCCGCTCCAGGCGCCGACGGTCGTCCAGCAACGCCGCCAGCCGCTCGGTCAGGTCCGCCGGCGCCGTCTTCAACAGCGCCGCCGCCTGTTTCAGCATGTGCGCCTCGGCATTGAGGTGCGCCAGAGCCGCATCACCGGTCAGGGCCTCGATACGGCGCACACCGGCGCCGACGGCGCCTTCGCTGACAATCTTAAACAGGCCGATGTCACCGGTGCGCCGGACGTGGGTGCCGCCACACAGCTCGGTGGAATAGCTGTCCGTTGGCGCCGTCCCCATCGACACCACCCGCACCTCGTCGCCGTACTTCTCGCCGAACAGGGCCAGGGCGCCGGCCTCGACCGCGGCCTCGGGCGCCATCAGGCTGGTCCTGACGTCAGTGTTGGCGCGGATCTGCCGGTTCACGGTGGCCTCGACGTCGGCCAGCCCGGCCTCGTCGATGGCCTTGGGATGGCTGATGTCGAAGCGCAGGCGGTCCGGCGCCACCAGCGAGCCTTTCTGGGTCACGTGCTCGCCCAGGCGGTCGCGCAGGGCCTGGTGGAGCAGATGGGTGGCCGAATGGTTGGCCCGCAGGCGGCTGCGACGCTCGTCGTCGACCGCCAGTTCGACATGGTCGCCGACGTGCAGCTCGCCCGCATCGATGCGGCCCACATGCACGTGCAGTTCGCCCAGCCGCTTCTGCGTGTCGGTGATCTCCAGGCGAAGGCCGTTGCCCCCACTCAGCGTTCCGGTGTCGCCCATCTGGCCACCGGATTCGCCGTAGAACGGCGTCTGGTTGACCAGCACCTGCACCTCCGCACCCGCGGCGGCCGCCTCGACCCGCTCGCCGTCGACGACGATGGCGAGGACTTCCGCCTCCGCCTGCACGGCTTCGTAGCCAAGGAACTCGCTGGCACCGAACTCCTGCTGGGCGTCGAACCAGATCTGCTCGGTCGCCGCTTCGCCGGAGCCGGCCCAGTGCGCGCGGGCCTCCGCGCGCTGGCGCTCCATTGCCGTGTCGAAGCCGGCGACATCGACGGTGCGGCCGTGACCGCGCAGCACGTCCTGGGTCAGGTCGAGCGGAAAGCCGTAGGTGTCGTAGAGCTTGAAGGCGACCTCGCCGGGCAGCGCCTGGCTCTGGCCGAGCCGGCCCAGCTCCTGCTCCAGCAGGTGCAGCCCCCGGTCCAGGGTCTGCTTGAACCGGGTCTCCTCCAGCCGCAGGGTCTCGGTGATCAGCGCCTCGGCCCGATTGAGCTCCGGGAAGGCCGGGCCCATCATCCGCACCAGCACCGGCACCAGCCGCCACATCAACGGCTCGTCATGGCCCATCATGTGCACATGGCGCATGGCCCGGCGCATGATCCGCCGCAGCACGTAGCCGCGCCCCTCGTTGGACGGCAGCACGCCATCGGCGATCAGGAAGGCCGAGGCGCGCAGGTGATCGGCGATCACCTTGTGCGAGGCCCGGTGCGCGCCCTCGACCGGCACGCCGGTCAGCTCCGCCGAGGTGTCCATGATGCTGCGCAGCAGATCGACGTCATAGTTGTCATGCAGGCCCTGCAGGACGGCGGAGATCCGCTCCAGCCCCATGCCGGTATCGATCGACGGCCGTGGCAGCTCGACCCGGTCGCCGGGACCGCGCTGCTCGTACTGCATGAACACCAGGTTCCAGATCTCGATGAAGCGGTCGCCGTCCTCGTCGGCGCTGCCCGGCGGGCCGCCGGCGACGTCCGGACCGTGGTCGAAGAAGATCTCCGAACACGGCCCGCAGGGTCCCGTGTCGCCCATCGCCCAGAAGTTGTCCGACGTGGCGATGCGGATGATCCGCTCTTCCGGCAGGCCGGCGATCCGGCGCCACAGCTCAAAGGCGTCGTCATCCTCATGGTAGACCGTGACCAGCAGGCGGCCGGCATCAAGGCCGAACTCCCGGGTCATCAGGTTCCACGCCAGCTCGATCGCCCGCTCCTTGAAATAGTCGCCGAAGGAGAAGTTCCCCAGCATCTCGAAGAAGGTGTGGTGCCGGGCGGTGTAGCCGACATTGTCCAGATCGTTGTGCTTGCCGCCCGCGCGCACGCATTTCTGCGAGGTCGCCGCGCGCTGGTACGGCCGGCTCTCGGCGCCGGTGAAGACATTCTTGAACTGCACCATGCCGGCGTTGGTGAACAGCAGCGTCGGGTCGTTGTGCGGCACCAGCGGGCTGGAGGCCACGACCTCGTGCTCGTGGCCGGCGAAATAATCCAGGAACGCCGTACGGATGTCGTTTGCGCTCAGCATCTTAGAATGTCCATACCTCGGGCCTGTCGGCCATGCCCGTGCCGTCCGGCAGGTCCCTGTCCGGCCACACGTGCGGCCGCACAGCGCCGCCTGAGGGCAAGGCGCCGAAAGTGCCGGAAACTAGCCTCCGCCCCGGCCACTGTCCAGCGGCGGGCGACATTGCCCGGGTGGCCGCCGGCGATCCGGCCGTAGCGCACGGCAAACCGGGCGCCCCCGCGCTCGGCGGTGGCGCCCGGCCAACCCGGCTGTCGGCGCCGCGGCGATCCGGCGCCGCGCCGGGCCACCCGTGCCGCCCGCGGCGGCGGTTCGGCTTACGGCAGTGCCTGTCCTGGTTCCGTGCCGTCGTCCTCGTCGGCCGACGGCACCGGCTCGCCGATGATGGCCTCGGCGATCAGGCCGGCATTGGCCCGGATCTGCATTTCGATGCGGTCCGCCACCTCAGGATTCTCGGCCAGGAAGTGCTTGGCGTTCTCACGGCCCTGGCCGATGCGCTGGTCGTCATAGGAAAACCACGAGCCGGACTTCTCCACCACCCCGGCCTTGACGCCGAGGTCGAGCAGTTCGCCGGTCTTGGAGACGCCCTGGCCGTACATGATGTCGAACTCGACCACCTTGAACGGCGGCGCCACCTTGTTCTTCACCACCTTGACCCGGGTCTGGTTGCCGACGATCTCGTCGCGGTCCTTGATCGCGCCGATCCGGCGGATCTCCAGCCGCACCGAGGAGTAGAACTTCAGGGCGTTGCCGCCCGTGGTGGTCTCCGGATTGCCGAACATGACGCCGATCTTCATCCGGATCTGGTTGATGAAGATCACCATGCACTGCGACTTCGAGATCGACGCCGTCAGCTTGCGCAGTGCCTGGCTCATCAGCCGCGCCTGCAGGCCGACATGGGTGTCGCCCATCTCGCCTTCCAGCTCCGCCCGTGGCGTCAGCGCCGCGACGCTGTCGATCACCAGGACATCGACGGCGCCGGACCGCACCAGGGTGTCGGCAATCTCCAGCGCCTGCTCGCCGGTGTCGGGCTGGGAAATCAGCAGTTCGTCGACATCCACGCCGAGCTTGCGCGCAAAGGCCGGATCCAGCGCATGCTCGGCGTCGACGAAGGCGCAGATGCCGCCGCCCCGCTGCGCTTCGGCGACCACATGCAGGGCCAGCGTGGTCTTGCCCGAGCTCTCGGGCCCGTAGATCTCGACCACCCGGCCCTTGGGCAGGCCGCCGATGCCGAGGGCGATGTCGAGCCCCAGCGAGCCGGTCGAGATGGCCTCGATGTCGACGGCGGTATCCCGCTGGCCCAGCTTCATCACCGAGCCCTTGCCAAAGGCCCGCTCGATCTGCGACAGGGCCTGATCCAACGCTTTCTGCCTGTCCATGTGCTCCTGTTCCACGAGCCGTAGCGCGCTGCCGGACATATCCGATCTCCTTATCCCATAAGCCCCGCCATGGAGACAACGTGGATCAGATGTACCAGTTTTGTTCTCATTTGCCAAGCCCATGCTAATAGTTTGATATTAATATGTTTTGCGCCCCAGGTTCGAATTTCGTTCTCGTTAGGCGCAAAGGTGCGTGGCGGTTTCCGTCGCGCTGCCGCCGACGGTTGCCGGAATCGGCGCAAGCCAAAGCTACGGACAACGTCGTCCGTTTACCGGGGGCAAAATTCGGGATTCTCAACGGCGCCACGGTCCAGCACAGCCTTTGCCGCCAGAGGAAACGACATGCGTCACATCGCCGCCACGTCCGTCTTGACCGTCAGCCTGAGCCTGGTCGTCCTCGGCGGCTGCCAGATCACGATCAAGCCGTCACCACCGCCGACTTATGCGGCTGTAAACGTCCCCGGTGGCGGTGCCACGGAAGGCTACACGACCGAACCCACACCGCGGAAGAAGCCGGAGCATGCCAGGCCGCTGGCGGAGATGACCTGTCTGGAGCTGGACGCGACGATGAGCGGCTATCGCCAGGCGATTCAGCGGAACGCCCCCGGCAACCGGGCTTCGCCAACCGCCGCGGTCGCGACAGGCGGGCTGCTCGGCGCCCTCGGCACCGCCGCGATCGTCCAGCAACAGCGCTTTGCCTACGAGGACAACACCACCCTCTTTCGCGAGGCACTGAAGGTCTACGAACAGCGCGGCTGCGGCGCCGAGGTCGCCCGCATTCGGGCCGAAGAAGCCGCGCAATGGGCACGCATGGACAAGTGGGCCGGCAGCATCCTGGTCGAGGCCGACCTGGGCGCCGGAAATGCGTCGTCGCAGGTCTGCGCGGTGATGGCCACGAGAATCGTCGTCGGGATCGAGAACGACCTCGTCCGCGGCAGCCTGACACTGCCCGCCGGCAGCGCCTCGGGTAAACTGAGCGAGATCGAGGTGCCGCTACGCGGCAGCTTCGACACCACCAACAAGACGCTCAAGGTCGAGAGCGAGGCGCGATACGGCTATCGCTTCAGCGGTTCGCTCAAGGGCGGCAGGTGGACCGCTGGCCGCTGCACCGGCACCTTCGATCTGCAGCCGTTGCCGGCCTGACGCCGCCGCCCGGCCTCAGCCCAGCACTTCCTTCACCTTGGCGGCGAGCTGCTTGAGGCTGAACGGCTTGGGCAGCAGTTCGAAGGCGCTGTCGGGGTCGAGGTTCTTGCGGAAGGCGTCCTCGGCATAGCCCGAGATGAACACCACCTTGAGGTCCGGCAATTCCTTGCGCACCTCGCGCAGCAGCGTCGGCCCGTCCATGTTGGGCATCACCACGTCGGAGACGAGCAGGTCGATCTTGCCCTGGTGCTGGGCCAGCACCTCGAGCGCCGTCTCGCCGCTGTCGGCTTCGAGCACGGTGTAGCCCTTGTTCTTCAGCGCCCGCGCGGCAAAGGTCCGCACCGCGGCCTCGTCCTCGGCCAGCAGGATGGTGCCGTGCCCGGTCAGGTCGCGCGGCTTCTCGGCCTCTTCCTGGCTGCTCGCGGCGGCCGTCTCCTGCCGGTAGCGCGGCAGGTAGATGGTGAAGGCGGTGCCGACCCCGAGTTCGCTGTCGACGAAGATGAAGCCGCCGGTCTGCTTGACGATGCCGAACACCGTCGACAGCCCCAGGCCGGAGCCGGTGTTGGTGCCCGGCAGCTTGGTCGTATAGAAGGGCTCGAAGATGCGGCCGAAGTCCTCGCGCGGAATGCCCTTGCCGGTGTCGGCGACCTCGACCAGCACGTAGTCGCCGGGCTGCATCACCTCGTGCGGCGTCTGCATCGATTCTTCGCGGCTGACGTTGCGGGTTTCGATGGTCAGCGTGCCGCCGTCGGGCATCGCGTCGCGGGCGTTCACCGCCAGGTTGATCATCACCTGCTCGAACTGGCCCTGGTCGACCTTGACCAGGCCGAGATCGCGGCCATGCGAGATCTTCAGCTCGATGTTCTCGCCGATCAGGCGGCGCACCAGGTTGTTCAGTTCCGCCAGCACATCGGTCAGCGACAGCACCTTGGGCCGCAGCGTCTGCTGGCGTGAGAAGGCGAGCAGCTGGCGCACCAGGTTGGCGGCACGATTGGCGTTCTGCTTGACCTGCATGATGTCCGGGAAGGCCTCGTCGCCCGGCCGGGCCTTCAGCAGCAGCAGGTCGCAGTGGCCGATGATCGCCGTCAGCAGGTTGTTGAAGTCATGGGCGACGCCGCCGGCGAGCTGGCCGACCGCCTGCATCTTCTGCGACTGGGCGAACTGCACCTCCAGATTGCGCTGGTGCGTGGTGTCGATCAGGTGCAGGAGCAGGCCCGAGACCTTGTCCTCCGCGTCCAGCAGGCCGCTGGCAAACAGCTCGACCTGGCGTTTGATCTCGCCAGCCGAGAGCTCCACATCCAGCGGCGCCTCGGCCGCCTCGCCGTCCCATACCCTGGCCAGCAGGTCGTTGACGGCCTGACGATCGTCCGGCTCCAGGAACTCGGTGAAGGCGCGCCCGTTGACCCGTTGGTCGGGCGGCAGCAACTGGCGAAAGGCGCCGTTGCCCTCGGCGATCACGCCATCGCGGTCGGCCAGCACGACCGCCACTGGCGCGTGCTCGAAGAAGCTGCGGAACCGTGATTCGGCCTCCTCCAGGGCGTTTGCCCAGGCCTGCTCCTGCGACAGGTTGCGCACCACGGCATGCGTGGCCAGCCGGTCCGATGCCGGGTCGCGCACCGTGGTCTGCACCACCTGCGCCTGGATCTCCTCGCCGTCGCGCGCGGCCAGGACGACCGCCCGGCTCTCCGGCTGCTCGCCGACGGCCGCCGGTACCGGCAGCAGGCGCGAGGCGTCGCCGACCACGATGTCGGCAAGGGCGAAGCCCGCGGCCAGCTCCGGTGGCCGGTAGCCGAGCCAGCGGGCCAGGGTGTTGTTGCTCAACAGCACGAAGCCGTCCTCGTCGGCCGAGAAGCCGACCGGCGCGTTGTCGAGGAAGTCGGCGAGCTGCGTCTGTTCCTCGTGCAGGATGTTCTGCAGCTCGCGCTGCGGCGTCACGTCGGCGGCATACCAGCCGATCCGCTCAACCGGCGTGCCGACCGGGTGCGAGCGCATCGACAGCCAGCGCAGGCTGTTGTCCTCGAGCCGCAACGGCAACTCCGCTGCGGCGCCGTCGCCGGACAAGGCCGCCGAGCGCAGCGACTGCAGCGTGCGCGCACCGTCGCGGCTGTCGGCGAGCTTATGCGCTACATCGAGCAGCGAGCGCGGGGTGAAGCCGAACAGCGCCCGGCAGGCCGGGTTCGCGAACATGACGTCGCCGTCGAGGTCGGTGATCATCCGGCCCTCGGGACTCTGCCGCACCATCTCGGCCAGCATCGCGGCTTCGCCCGCACGATCCGCGCCGCGGCGGCGCGCCAGCACGGCGATGCCGGATGCCGCGGCCACCGGCGACAACGCCAGCAGCGTCCAGTAGGCAGGTCCGCTGGCGCCCGCCAGCAGGGCCCCGGCCGCGGCGGCGATCAGCCCAAGCAGCACCACCGCCAGCACGACGGGCCACGCCGATGGCCGCATCACCAGCCCCGCGGGCCGGCCACGCGACCATGCCGGCGCATCGTGTCGCCGCAACGCTGGGTCGTCGGTCTGCGAATCCGCACTCATCGTCTCATCTCAGGGTTGTCGCGAGCCTCCCCCCGAACGAGCCGCGGCGATCATACTGCGCCTGCCCGCCCGCGTACACCGCGACGATGTGGCGGCAACTTGCTCTTCAGCCGCATGACGTAGCTGATCACCTCGGCCACCGCCTTGTAGAAATGCGGCGGCACCTCGCGGTCGACCTCGACGGCGTGGTAGAGCCCGCGGGCCAGCGGCGGGTTCTCGACCAGCGGGACGTCGTGCTCTTCGGCCAGTGCGCGGATCCGCAGCGCCAGGTGGTCCTGGCCCTTGGCGACCACGGTCGGTGCGGCCATGGTCTCGGCATCGTATTTCAGCGCCACCGCATAGTGGGTCGGGTTGGTGACCACGGCGTCGGCGGCCGGCACGGCCGCGGCGATGCGCTGGCGTGCCCGCTCGCCGCGGATCTGCCGGATTCGCGACTTGATCTGCGGATCGCCTTCCGCCTGCTTGTGCTCGTCCTTGACGTCCTGGCGCGACATTTTCAAGCCCTGAAACCAGTCGTAGCGCTGATAGGCCAGGTCGAGACCGGCGATCACCGTCATGATGCCGACCACGGTGGCCAGCATCAGCAGGGCCTGGCGCTGCACCACGTGAACGATCTCGATCAGCTCCATATGCACGAACAGCTCGAGATCCTGCAGCCCGGGCAGCACCACCAGCAACACGGCGCCACCGATGATGAGGATCTTGGCCACTGCCTTGGCCAGATCGACGACGCCCTTGGTGCCGAACATCCGTTTGAGGCCGTTCTTGGGCGAGACCTTGGACAGCTGCGGCTTGATCTTCTCGCCGGAAACGACGGGCTTGTGCTGCACCACGTTGCCGGCGACGGCGGCGAGCAGGAGCAGCAGCAGCGGCAACACCAGCAGCTTGATCAGGGTCCAGCCCATCTCGCCAAACATGGTCATCAGGTGGCCGGCATCGGTGGGGATGTCATGCGGCAGCTGCAGGAACTGAATCACGCCGGGGCGCAGGCCGGCGGCGATGTGGCCGGCGAACAGCACCAGCACGAAGCCCGATGCGGTCAGCATGAACCAGTGACCGATCTCCTGGCTCTTGGGCACATTGCCCTTCTTGAAGGCTTCCGACAGCTTCTTCGGCGTCGGGTCTTCTGTCTTTTGCGATTTGTCCTGGTCTTCGGCCATGCCTCACCCGTTGCGCCGGCGCCTCAACGCGGTCGCAGCAGCAGCGATGCGCTGTTCTCGAAGTTGCCGATGAACACCAACAGGATGCTGCTTATCACGATGGCCAGCACCAGGAACGCCAGCATCAGCTGTGCCGGCATGGCGATGAAGAACAGCTGGATCTGCGGGATCAGCCGCTGCAACAGGCCCAGGTCGATACAGAACACCAGGCCGTAGACGATGAACGGCGCCGCCATCTTCATCCCCAAGGCGAAGGCGCCGGCGACGATACGCGTCACCAGGGCGGCGAAGTCGTTCGCCGGCAGCAGGCCACCGACCGGGAACAGGGCGTAGCTGTCGTACAGTGCGGCGATCAGCACGCTGTGCAGGCCGGTGACGAAGATCAGCATCACCCCGAGCAGGGTGAGCAGGCTGGCCACCAGCACCCCTTGCGAGCCCTGGTTGGGATCCACCGTCTGGGCATAGGCGAGGCTGCTCTGGAAGGCGATCACCGTGCCGGCGACATGCAGCGACGACAACAGCAGCCGCGTCGTCAGGCCGATGAACACGCCGTGCACGATCTCGCTCATGATCAGCCCGACCATCTCCAGCGGCTGCACCGGCAGCGCCGGCATCAGGTCGCGCACCAGCGGGAACAGCACCAGTGTCAGTGCCATCGACAGCGCCAGGCGCACCCTTATCGTGACGTAGCTTTCGCCGATGCCGGGCAGCAGCATGACGCCGGCGCTGATGCGCGTGGCGACCAGCAGGAAGGCAAAGATCTCGTTGGGCAGCACCTGCGCCAGCATGCCGCTTCGGGCCTCCCGCCCCGGTCAAGGCAGTGCGGTGATGCGTTGGGCGATGCGGTCCATGAAGCCGGTGAGGTTACCGATCATGAACGGCATGAAGATCAGCAGCGAGAGGAAGACCGTCAGGATCTTGGGCACGAAGACCAGGGTCATTTCCTGGATCTGCGTCAACGCCTGGAACAGGGCGATGATCAATCCCACGGCCAGGCCCACACCCATCACCGGGGCAATGGTGATCAGCAGCACGTAGATCCCGTCACGGGCCACGTCCAGTACTTCGGGCACTTCCATTGCGGCTGCTCTAGATCGGCATCCGCATGATGTTCTGATAGGCCTGGACCACCCGGTCGCGCACCGCGACCACGGATTCCAGCGCGACCTCGGCATTGGTCACCGCAGTGATCACGTCGACCAGTTCGACCTGCTTGGCCACCGCCTTCACGCTCATCAGTTCGGACTGCTTGGTCGCCGACACCACGTCTTCGGCGATGCCCGACAACAGCTCGGCAAAGCTCGGTCCGCCGTGCGCGGCGCTGCCGACCTTGTCGCCGCCTTCCAGTCCGCCATGGGCCGAACGCTTCAGCGCCTGCACATAGGCCAGTGACGCATTCAGAGATTTGCCATCCATCGTCGTGGTTCCTTGCAACTCCTGCCGGTCCGCCCGAAGGGCGCTACTTCAGCAGGTCGATGGTGCGCATCATCATGCGCTTGGCAGCCTCGATGACGTTGATGTTGGCGGAGTAGCTGCGCTGGGCCTCGCGCAGGTCCATCATCTCGATCAGGCTGTTGACGTTGGGGATCTTCACGTAGCCGTCGGGATCGGCACCGGGATGGCCCGGGTCGAAGCGCTTGGAGAAGGCGCTCTGATCGGTGCTGATGCGCGAGACCTCGACCTTGCGTACGCCGGCCTCGTGGTCCAGCACGTTCTTGAACGACACCAGCTTGCGCCGGTAGGGGTCCTCGCCCGGCGCCAGCGGCATCGAATTGGCGTTCGCCAGGTTCTCCGCGATCACCCGCATGCGCACGCTCTGCACCCGGATGCCGGAGGCGGAGATCTTCATGGTCTTGCCGAATTCCATGACCCCTGCCCCGCTCAGCCGCTGCCAGGCCTGCTGATGGCCAGCCGCAGCAGGCCCACGCCCTTGCGGTAGATGTTGGTCATCAACGTGTAGTCGCCGGCGATCTCGGTGACCTTGAGCATCTCCTCCTCGAGGACCACGCTGTTGCCGGTCGGCGATGAGCTGAAGCTCTGGATGTCGCCATGCGGTCCCTCGTGGCCCACGCCGCCGACGCGACCGCGGCGATGCGAGTCGTGCGTCGCCGCGAGGTGGATGCGGTTGCTGTCGCGCAGGATCGACTTGAAGTCGAGCGGCGACAGGTCGCGGGCGGCGTACTGCGGGGTGTCCGCATTGGCCACGTTCTGCGCCACGACGCGCTGGCGTTCGTTCAGCCAGTGCATGCGCGTATTCAACGCCTTGAAGAGTTTCAGGTTGTTTAGGTCCATGCGCCCCTTCCGGTGCGACAGGCCACTGCCAATGGCCGCAGCCAGTGTCCCATGGACGACTTTAACAAAGGCCTAACCGGCGCCGGCCACCGTCCTGACCGCAGGCGGCCGGGACGCGATGTCGCAGGTGGTGGCGGCAACCGGTGGTTAACCATGCGCGGCCGGCCGGCCAGGGTTAACCCTTTCCTAAGCATGGCGGTGCCACAGTGCGACCGGTGGCGGGGCGGACCTGATCCGATGCCGGCTGAGCCGCCGCGGGACGGCGAACATGCAGCAACAGCCAAATCCAGACAGCCTGATCAGGCTCATCCGGGCCAGCATGGACGACCTGCGCCATCGGGCCGAACGGGGCGAGCGGGTCGACATGACCGGCCTGTCCCGGGACATTGGCGCCTTGTGCGAGCAGCTCGCCGTGCTGCCGGCGAACGACGCCCGGCCCTATGCCGACGAGCTGGAAGACCTGGTGGTCGATCTCAACGGTCTCGAAGCCCGGTTGAAGCAGACACACCGCGAGTTGACGCACCGGCTGGAGGCGCTGTCACCGGCGGAAGGCGATCAGAGCTAGGACATGGAGTGGACGGAGTATCTGCGCTTTCTGTTCGCCCTGGCCTTCGTTCTGGGCCTCATCGGCGTCGCCGCCTGGGCAATCCGGCGCTACGGCATGGCCGGCCCGAAGCTGCCCCGCCGAAACGCCGCCTCACGGCGGCTTGCGGTGCAGGAAATGCTCGTCGTCGACCCGCGGCGACGGCTGCTGCTGGTGCGCCGGGACGACCGCGAGCACCTGGTGCTGCTGGGCATCGACGGGGACTGCCTGCTCGAGGCCGGCATCCCGCTCGACCCTAAGCGGCAGAGCCCGGCAGAAGAGCCATCATGAAGCGCGTGCCCATAGCATTGTTCGGTGCCGTCCTCGCTGCCTCGCTGGTGCCGGCGACACCAGCCCTGGCGCAGTCGCTGACGTTGGATCTGGGTGAAACCGGGCAGCTGACCGGACGTGTCATTCAGTTCCTGGCCCTGCTGACGGTCCTCAGCCTGGCCCCGTCGATCCTCGTCATGGTGACGTCGTTTACCCGCATCGTCGTCGTGCTGTCGCTGCTGCGCAGCGCCCTGGGCGTGCAGCAGACGCCGCCGAATACGGTCATGGTCAGCCTGGCGCTGTTCCTGACGTTCTTCATCATGGCGCCGACCCTGCAGGAATCCTATCAGCAGGGCATCCTGCCGTTGATGAACGAGGAGATCGACGAGTTCGAGGCCTTCGACAAGGCGATGCAGCCGGTGCGCAACTTCATGATCCTGCATGTCCGGGAGAAAGACCTGGCCCTGTTCGTCGACCTCGCCGGCGAGGGGCCGCCAGAGTCACTGGAAGACACGCCACTGCACGTGCTGATCCCCGCCTTTATCGTCAGCGAGCTGCGCCGCGCCTTCGAGATCGGCTTCCTGATCTTCGTTCCCTTCATCGTCATCGACATGGTGATCGCCAGCGTGCTGATGTCGATGGGCATGATGATGCTGCCGCCGATCATGATCTCGCTGCCGTTCAAACTGATCTTCTTCGTCCTGGTGGACGGCTGGAACCTGATCGCCGGCAGCCTGGTGCAGAGTTTCGGCTGACCGTGACGGCCGCGGCCGTCGGCAAGCGGCGGCCAGGGTATGTCAGGATTTGCCGAAAGCGGCCTAGTCCTTGGCCTTCATCCTTCGAGACGGGCCTGCGGCCCTCCTCAGGATGAGGAGCAAACAAGAAGGACCTCACCCTGAGGAGGCCGCGCAAGCGGCCGTCTCGAAGGGTGGCGTACCAACAACTTCAGCTCCGGCCACTTGATTCCAATCGAAGCGAACCTGGCTTAGTTGAGCGCGCTCAACCCGTCGCGCTTCATCCGGTCGCGGTAGCTGGCCATGAAGGATTCGAGCTCGGCGACCGCCGCGATCTCCTTTGCCAGATTGCGGAACTCGGTGCTGGCCGGATCGACCCGGTGGGTCAGGACGCGGAAGGTGTCGGCCATCGGCCCCTCGGAGATCTTGTCGCCATACTGCCGACGGACCCGCTCGAGGGCGTCGCCGTTGCCGGCCATGTAGAACGACACCGCGAGCTGGATGACCTGTGCCTGCTCGACATCACTCAGGGCATCTGGCTGCTCCCAACGCTGGCCCAGCAGGACCTCGTTGGTCGCCGCCGCATCAACCCAGCGCTGGCTGCGCCAGAAGATGTCGGCACGCAATTGCTCAGCCGTGCCGCCGCTGTCGCTGGCGAGCAGTTGCAGGGCTTCGTCGACGCGGTCGAGTTCGGCCAGCGCCCGTGCCTGGAGATAGCGGCGTTCGTCCTGCAGCGCCGCCGGCACCGCCGCGCCTTCGCTTTCCGCCAACGCCGTCAGCGCCTTTTCGGGCTTGCCGTCGAGCAGATGGATCACCGCCAGGCGTGTGCCGACGCGGGCCTTCTCATTGCCCTTCAGGCGGTAGGTGACCTGATGTGTCAACAGCTCTGCGGCACGCTCCAGCAGGTCCACATCGACGAGTCGGTCCGCCAGGTGCTGGATCATGCCGTCGCCGTCCTTGCCCAACGGCGTCAGCTCCTGGAACTCGTAGTAAAGCGCCAACGCCGTCACCGGGTGCAGGGAATCGGCCTTGCCATCGAGGAACAACGCCGAGAAGGTCTCGTTCATCTTCTGCGCCATCGCCCGTGTGGTTTCGCTCTCCGGGAAGTTGGACACGGCCGCACGCAGCAGCATCAGCGCGGCGCCAAAGGCTTCCTGATCCAGCTGCAGGCCGACCATGGCGTCGATCACGTCGAGTTCGAACTGGTCGCCACGCCAGGCAAAACGGAGCCGCTCCAGCTCGGCCAGCGCTTCCTTCGGTTCCAGCTGCCCGAGCCGCAGCTCCAGATCCGTCTTGTGCAGCGCCGCCAGGGCCCGGATGGGACGGTAGTGGACGTCGATCGCCGCCTGGTAGGCGGCCAACGCCTCTTCGGTCTGCTCCAACGCCTCGGCCCGCAGTCCGGTGAGGTAGGCCAGCGTCGCTTGTACCTTGGGACTGGTGGGCAAAGCCGCCAACTGATCGGCGGCGGTACGGAACTCGCCGTCTGCACCGCCACGCGCCGTCGCCACCGCCCAATCCAGGGTCAACCGCTGGCGATAGGGCTCGGTGAGCAGCGGCAGGGTACCGATTCCCAAGGCAAACCGGCGGCTAGCTTCCTCGTAGCGGCCCTGCTTGGTCAACAGCGACCCCTGCCAAAGCGCCACGTCAGGATAGAGTTTCAGGCGATGGAAGCTGAGGTCGGCCTGAGCCGCTTCCAGTCGATGCAGCTGCAGATTGGCGACGCCGCGCATGGCCCGGAACATCGGGTCTTCGACCACGCCGCCGTCGTCCTCCTCGATCAACCGCAACAACGCCAGCGCCTCGGGCACCAGGCCGTTGGCAAGATAGAACTTGGCCAGCTCCAGCCGGGCGACGTTGCGTCCCGCCTGCGGCGCGCGCGCCAGCGCCAGTTGCAGGGCCTGGCGGCGCTGCTCGAACAGGGCGCCTGTGCTGCGCCAGTCCTTGAACACCAGGAGGGGCGGCTTCAAAGAGGCTTTGTACTTGACCCCGGCGGGATCACCGCCCGCGCGCGCCCGGCTTTCGGGCGAGGACAGCGCCAGCCCTGAAGATGCGGCAATCTCAACACCATTGCGCAACGGCCGGACCTCGACGCCGTCGCTGTTGGGGCGGATGACGACACCCTGCGCCGTCGGCAGCAGGCGGAAATCGACGAAGTCGCGCTGTTCCAGCACACCGGCGCCCGAGCCCAGGAGCGGGACCAGGACGATCTCGTCGCCGACCTCGGGATCGTAGACGATCTGTCGACCGCCGGTATCGACCACAGGCACGAAGACGCGGCCACCGCCGTCGTCGCCATGCTGGATCGCCGCGACAAGCGACTGCCGCGGCTGGCCGCTGCCTGGGAGCAACCTCACCGACCACTGCCCCTCATCCCGGCTGACCTGCGGATAGAGGCCGTCGCGCAGGCGCAACCGGAGGATCGTGGCATCGCGGTTGGCGACCTGGAACGCTTCCAGGACGCCGCTACTGGCATGCAATTGGTCGAGCTGCAGCGTGGCGGCACGTTCGAACGTCACCCAGAGGTAGCCAGCGCGCAGAAACACCGTCGCCGGCACCGGCTCGGGCCAGGCAAATCTCAGCACCAGCCCCTCGTCGTAGACCGCCGCCTCTGCCGACAGCGCCGGGGCCCCGCCCAGTGAGACACGGTGTTTCGGCGTACGGTAGCGCAGCGGGTCCGGCTCGACCGGTCCGGCTTTACCCGCGACCGATGTGGCGGCATCGCTGGCGGCAGGCCTGGCTGCCGTTGCTTTCGGGTCGGCGCCCGCATCCTCTGACGGCGGCAGCAGCGCAACGGGTGGCGGCGCCGGCGCGGCTGCCGGCGCCGGCGGATCCTGCCCGGCGTCTGCCTTGGTTGCCGCGTCTTGTTCTTCCTTGCGCTGTTGTGCCTGGCGCCGGCGCACGCTCGGCGGTGGGTCGAGCAGATCAAGGACCACCCCGGTGCCTGAACGGAAGTGGCGATAACGGGCATGCGGCACCGTGGTCAGCCGCAACACGGTACTGCCGTCCACGACGTCGCTGGTGACGTTGCGCAGGTGCCGCGGCGTGCTGTCGACGAGGGCGGCGATGTCGAGCCGCGCCGGGCGGTCGAAGGTGACCGTGACGGCCTGGCCATTGCGGCGCACGCGGTAGCCGACGTCTTTCGTCCATTCCACGACGAAGCGGCTGTAGGTGCCATGCTCGCCGGAACGCACCTTGATCTCCTCCAACGGCGCTGCGGCCTTGGCGGGCACCGCTGCCGCAGGCTTGGCGGCACCGTCTGCGGCGGCGGCATCGCCCGGCGCTTCCGGCTTGGCGTTCGCCGGTTCCGCCGCAGCCGTCGCCTGCGGGCCGGCGGCAGGCAGCAGGTCGACGGCCAGGACCTTGCCGATCCGGCGAACCCGCGGCGTGACCGGCTGCAGCAGGGTCAACTGCAGGGTGCGCTTATCCTCCGACGCCTCGACTTTCGCGACATAGCGGTAGAGGTGCCGCAGGACGCCCGCGTAGTCGCTGGTGAACGGCTCGGCGAAGCGCAAGCGCAACTGACCGTCGTCGACGGATGCCTCTTCGAGCTTGCCGTCGGGCCAATCGAAGACGATGCGGCCGAAACCGTCATGGGCGCCGGCGCGGGTGCGGATCTGTTGCTGCCCCCACGCCGGGGTCAGCACAGCCGCCAGGACCACCAGCGTGATCAGCAGGGCCAGTGGACGACGCAGGTTGATCATGGCCGTTCCCCGGCCGGCGTGCGGTGGAGAACCAGGTCCACCCGCCGTGCCAACTGATGCCGTTCGGCACGCGGCAGGGACTGGGCGATATCGTAGTAGCGACCATCCGCGGCGCCGAACGCCTGCAGCGGAAACGGGTAGCCCGCCGCTGTCATCGCGTTGGCGACGCTTACCGCACGGGCCAGCGACAGCTCCCAGTTGGAAGCGTAGCCGGCGTCATCATCCAGTGGCGTCGGGTCGCTGTGGCCGACGACGGCGATGCGATTGGCGACCCGGTTGAGCGCCCCGGCAACTGCCGCCGCCACGTGCGTACCGCCGGCGCTCAGGGCTGCATCCGCCGGTGCGAACAGCAGTGACGCCGGCAGTGAAACGACCACGCGGTCGTCCAGCCGCTGCACGATGGCGTCGCGCAGCACGGCGTCCTCGGCAAACTTCTCGCGCAGCAGGCTGGCGAGATAGTCGAGGTTCACCGCGCTGGTGGTGAAGACGCGCGGCATCTGCCGGTCGAACTGGAGCAATGGGTCGGTCCAGCGCAGCACCGGATTGAGCTGATCGGCCAGCGCCGCGACCAGCGCCTCCCAGGCCTCCTGCTTCACCGTCGACATGGAGAACAGCAACACGAACAGCGCCAGCAGCAGGGCGAGCAGATCGGCAAACGTGATCATCCAGCCATTCGCATCGACCGGCTCGTCCGATGTCGGCCGACGCGTGATCATGGTTGCCTCCCGCCGGCTTCGAAGGTCAGCCGGGCGCGCTCGGGATCACGCGCATAGAAGTTCAGTTCGAGCGTTTCGGGCGCGCTCCCGCGCAGGCCCACCGAGACGGCGGTCGCCGGTACGCCCATGGCCCGTAGCTCTCGCGCGAAATGGCCGGCACGGCGCACCACCAGGCTGCTGCCGAGGCCGCTGTCTCGCGGCAGTGCCGGACCGCTGCCAAGCAGCAGTTCGGTTTCGAAGCGAACCCCGGGGATCGCCATGGCGACGCTGTCGGCAATACCGTTCATCAGCGCCGTCGCACTGTCGCGTATCGTCGCCTCTCCCGGGGCGAACAGCGCCTCGGTGGGAAAGGTCGCCCGCAGCGCCCCGGCCTTGTCGTCCCATTCCAGTTGCGCCACCGGCAGCGTTTCGGAGAACAGCGCCCGGATTGTCTGGCGGAAGCTGTCGGCGCCGGCAAAGGTGCCGTCGACGGCCGCATTGGTGTCGCGCCTGGTATCGACCAGCAGCTCTTTGCGGAAGCTCGAGTTGACGCTGCCCATGGCGTCTTCGGCTCGGGTCGCAACCTGCTGCGAGATCGAGTTCAGCAGAACGAAGAAGGCCAGAAGCAGCAGGTACAGCGACAGGAACACGACCACTGTCGGGTCATGGCGCGAACCAGAGCCGAACTGCCGCGGATGTTCCATCACACCTAATCGAAGCTGGCGAGCAGGGCGTCGATTTCGTCCTGGGAGTTGGCTGCCTGCGGCAGCGCCGGACCGTTGAGCAGGTCGGCCTCCTCGTCGCCGTCGGTGCGGATGTCTTCGGGAAGCTCCGCGCCAGCAATGACGCGACCCAGCCGCTCGACCCGGCTCTCGATCAGCCGCAGCGTGCCGACCACCTTGCCGATGCGCTGCCCGGTAATGTCCTGGAAGTTCGACGCCTCGTAGATGCTGGTGGCGATATCGCGCAGGCTGTCACCGGTGTCGCCCTCGAGCGCGTCGGCCATGTTCTCCAGCTTCTCGGCAGCATCGAGATAGACGCTCGTCGCCTCTTCGGTGGCCAGCACCACCGCATCCAGCTCATCGGCGGCGGCGGGAATATCCTTGCTGCTCAGTTCGTCCGGCCCCAGTGCCGCCAGTTCCTGCTTGGTGCGCTGGATGAAGTCCAGGATGTCCTGGAGTTCCTGCTGCAGCTGCACTTCGGCGGCCGACAGATCGCCCTCCATGGTCGTCATCAGGGAGTGGACGACTTCCGCAACGTCGTCCAGGGCCACCGTCTCGCCCTGCTCCAGCTTGATGGCATCGACCCGGGCCTCATAGGATTCACTCATGCCGGCCGTCCCCGTGCTTCTCTACCGTTGCCTTGCTGTGGATCGCCGATGGCCGCCTCGACGCCCGGGCGGAGGCAATCAACCCTTTGATTCTACACGCGAATAGTTAACCGCCCTTTAAGGATTGGCGACCGCGGCGGTCAGCTGCCGGCGACCACGCCAAGCGGAACACGGACCATGTCCGCGGCGTCGAGCAGGCCCTCCAGTTCCATCAGCCGGCGCTTGAGCTTGTCCCGCTGACCGACGCCACGCAGATAGTCGTCGAGGAAGTTGGGCGAGCTCAGGTAGCGCATCGCATGCGCCCGCGCCTGATCAGCCGCGCTGCCTTCCGTAAAGGTGCCGGCGGCACACAGCTTCAGGACATTGATGCAGGCATTCACCGGGTCATCGGCAGACGACGACAGGCGTTGCAGGATGCGCTCGCGTTTCATGATCCCGGCGCAGAGCTCGTCCAACAGGGTGACGATGCGGCCCTGCAGCTCGCGCTCCAGGCGCGCGTCTTTGACCCGTTTCTGCAGCTGCGCCAGGCTGCGCATACGGCTGGTAGGAGTCTCGCTGTTCTCGGCCAGCTCTTTCTGGTTTGCCGGCTGATCCAGCACCGCCAGGACGAATTCGCCCAGGCGCTTCTTGTTGGCCGCCCCGAACACCCCGGCATCGAGGTCGAGCATCGCGTTCATCCGCGCCAACGCCTTGGATTTGCCGGTGGTCAGGCGTCCGATCGCATCCGGCGTGACCAGCCGCTCCGAGCGGGCGATCAGCGCCGCTTTCATCTCGTCGCCGCCGAGGTACTCGTCGTCGTCCCCCTTGAGCGCCTTGCGCACCGACTGGTTGAACGTGCACTCCACCATCGGTTGGCCGCTGCCGAACGACTTCTGGCTGGCAACTGTAACGATGACGCGGCGGACCAGGACCTGTCTGCATTTCGGCAGTTGACCTGCCTGAAGCCGGGCGATGAAGTCGTGGCCAGCGGCAGACTCGTCCGCGTCCGCCCAATCACGCCCGGTTATCATGGCGATGCTCTTCAGAACAGCATCGCCCAGCTCCATATCCTCGCCCAGCAGCAGCCGCGAGCACGCCGGTTCGGCCACGAAATCGGTCAGGAAATTGTCCAGCAAGGCCAGCGTGCGCGGCAGCTCGGCAACACGCAACAGTTCCAGCAAGGCCAGCATCTTGTCGGCCAGGGCGCCTTGCGGCTGCAACCATTCGGTGAGCGCGGCATTGAACTGCAGTGCCCCCATCTCGCCTTCGGCGATCTGGGCGGTCAGGCCGTCGACATCGACCGACTGCAGGTGCGGCCGCCGGTCGCTGCGCCACATGCTGCGCAGGGTGCCGATGGCGTCGTCGATCAGGTCGAACAGCGCCCGCTGCCGCTTCTGGACATCGCCGCCGCCGCGTCGCGCCTGGGCCATGGCCGAACGCTGCACCGCGCTTTGCAAGGCCGAACCGGCATCGTCCAGGCGAATGACATAGTCCGGGTGGTGCAGCAGTTCGATGGGCGTCAGGCGCGCGGTTTCGAGCCATTGACGAAGATGCCGCCGCATCGCCCGACGCGCGGGTGGCCGATACAGATCGCTCGCGCGCAGGCAGACCGGCTCGTTTTCGTTGCCCTCCGCCGCGGCTTTGCTCAGCGGTCGCGGTTCACCCAGATAGAGCACGCGCCGTTCGACGAATTCGCCGGCACTTTCGTCGTAGGTCGTACGAATGACTTTGACCGCCAAGGCGCGTCGGTCCTGCTTGGCGTCATGGGCCCGCGCTTCGGCGTCATCCTGCTGATTGACGACGCCCAGCAACGACCAGCCGCTGCCATGGTCCGCGTGGATCTCGAATTGACTCTCGTCCTGCACGCCAGCGCCGTTCCAGTTGTTTCGGTGGACCACCGTTGGGCCACCTGAAATGCCGGTTCAAGGGAAAACAAAAAGAGTGAAAAAGATGTTTATGAACCCGAATGCTGCCCTGTTAACCGCCGGTTTCCGGCAGGACGCGCCGCCGTGCCAGCTCCACCGTGAGGGCCTTCGCCTTCTCGGCGTTCATCGCCGCCAGGACCGGTGCCATCTTGGCCTCACGCATGCGTTGCGTGACGTCCAGCAGAATGTCCATCTCCAGCTGCTCGAAGATCCGCGCCGCGTCCTTCGGCTTCATGTTCTCGTACACTTTGACCAGGCTCTTGAGCTGGCGCTCAGCTTCCTCGTCATGCTGCTTCAGCAACTTCTCGATGCGGGCCTCAAGCTGCTTCAGGCTGCCGATCTTCTCGTCGATGCGCTTTTCGGTCGCCGCCAGCACCCGTTCGCGCATGTCCAGGCGTTCACCCCAGGCGTCCAGCTCCTGCCGGCGCTCGGACAGGTGTTCGAGCACCTGCAGTTCGGCCGGACTGAACTGCTGCTTGCGCGATGCCTGGCGCGGCCGGACTGCCGCTCCGGCTTTCGTCCCGCCCTGGTCGCCGGCTGCGGCCGTCTTGGCGCCTGCCGCGTCGGGTTGCGTTGCGGTAGCGGCTTCGGCCGCCGCCGCATCCGCCTTCTCCTTGGCGATGGCGGCATGAACGCCCCAGGCCGTCACCCCACGCACGATCGGTTCCAGCTTCAGGCCGAACAGGGCCAGTGCTGCCAGGATCAACGCCGGGAGCAACCGGGGTTTCCACCGCATGCGCGTTTCCTTCCGTTGACGACGGCGCGTGGCAGACGCTCAGCGCGGCCGGCGCATGGCCTCGGCCAGTTCGCGTTCAGATTCCGAGGCCGTTGCCGCGCTGGCCGTGGCCGGCGTCGGTCGTTCCGCCGACGTCGCACCCAGCAGACCTCGCTCGATGCGGTCGGCCAGACCGGCGCCGCTGTCGACCATGATCTTCAGCTCGTCCACCAGGCTTCGCGCCGCGCTGATCTTGCCGTCCAGGTCGCCGCCCAGTTGCTGACCGAGCTGCCGCAGTTCTCCAAGTCCGTCTTCCGCCCGTTGCAGCGCGGTGGTGAACTCGTGCATCAGTTCGGCCATGTCGGACTGCGCGCTGCGCAGGTCCTGCAGCCGGCGATTGAGCAGGAAGCAATAGACCACGGTCGCCAGCAGCAGCACGGCGACGGCGACTTCGAGCCAGAAGGCAATGCTCATGGCTGCAACCTGCGCAGGCTGTCGAGCACGCTGACGGCGATGTGCTGGCCGACCCGGCCGACCTTGCCCGACAGCAGCCGAACACCGCCGCAACGCAGTTGCACGGGGGTTTCGGCGCCACTGTTGAGCATCAACGTGGTGCCGATCTCGAGATCCATGATCTCGCCGATGGTAAGCGTCTGCTCCTCGAGCACCGCCTCGATTTCAATGTCGGTGGACCAAAGCTCGGTCGCCAAGTGGCTTTCCCAGATGGAATCGCGACCGAACTTCTCGCCCATGAACATCTGCAGCAGCAGTTCGCGGATCGGCTCCAGGGTCGCATACGGCAGCAGCAACTCGAGCCGCCCGCCGCGATCCTCCATGTCAATGCGCAGCCGGACCAGCACCGCCGCGTTTGCCGGACGGGCGATGGTGGCGAACCGGGGATTGGTCTCCAGGCGATCGAAGACGAAGTTGACCGGGCTCAAAGGCTCGAACGCATTGCTCAGATCCTGCAGCACCACATGCACCATCTCCTCGACCAAGGAGATCTCGATGGTGGTGTAGGGCCGCCCTTCGATGCGCATGGCGGCGGTGCCACGGCGGCCGCCGAGCAGGACGTCGACGACGGAATAGATCAACGACGAGTCGACCGTCATCAGACCGAAGTTGTCCCATTCCTCTGCCCTGAACACGGTCAGCATCGCCGGCAACGGGATCGAGTTCAGATAATCGCCAAAGCGGATCGACGAGATGTTGTCGAGCGAGACCTCGACGTTGTCCGAGGTGAAGTTGCGCAACGAGGTGGACATCATGCGCACCAGACGATCGAACACCACCTCGAGCATCGGCAGGCGTTCGTACGAGACCAGCGCGCTGTTGATGATGGCGCGAATACCGGTCTTCTGCGCATCTTCGTCGTCGTCGCTGTCGAAGCCGAGGAGGCTGTCGATTTCGTCCTGGTTGAGGACGCGGCCAGAGCCGCCGGTGCTCAGGTCGTCCTCGCCCTCCTCCTCGAGCATGGACGCCCATTCGGCGGCGGCATCGTCGTCGGCATCACCGCCGCCGTCGGCAGCCGCGTCGCCGTCGTCACCACCATCGCCGGACTCGTCGCCGTCCTCGCCGCCCATCATCTGGGCCCATTCTTCGGCGAGGGCGTCGTCGTCCTGACCTTCTTGGATATCGCCGTCTTCAGCCATGGGTCGCGCACCGATACGCTGATGTTGCGACTACTGCACCAACATTTCCTTAAACAACACGTCCTTGATCGGCACGTCGCCGGCGGCGACGTTGACCCGGATCAGCAGTTCCTCTTTCAACCGCAGCATCCCAGCCGAGCCACTGAGATCGTCGAGACGAAGTTCGCGCAGATACACCTGGAAATTGTCGATTACTCTGGGCAAAACTGCCTCCAATTGTGCAATGTGTTCGGCTGATTCCAGTTCCAGCGAGACGCTGATCTTCAAGTAGCTCGCCCGTTTGGTGCCCGTGTTGAGATTCACCAGCATTTCCGGCAAATCGTAGAACACCGAGCTGGCAGCGGCGCCCTCGGCACCGGCCCCTTCCGCCGTACCGTCGGCCGCCGTCTCATCGCCGCCGGTCAGCATGAAGACCGCGCCGACGCCGCCCAGGATCAGGATCAGAAGCGCGGGCAGGACAACGAAGAGCACCAGCTTCTTGCCGGCCAGCTTCTTCTTCTTGCCCGCGGCCTCCTCACCTTCCGCCGCGGCGTCGACCTCTGCGTCGGCCGTCGTTTCGGACATCGTGCGCCTTCGAACTTGCAGGGATCCGACTGGCCCACATCATCACTGGCCGTAGTTAAGAACCGGTTGAGGATAGCCGGGGGCAAAAGCTACCGGGTAGGAGTTGCCGGAACCGATGAAAAATCTCGTTCTTCGCGTGAGAAAATTACTTTAACTTATTGATTTGATTAAATTCCAAGCTTGGCACGTGCGGTGCAACCTGATCTGCGACGACATGGGACGGCCAGCCGGCCGGGAACAAGCAATGACCGAGAACGCCGCATATATCGTGCTGTCGCGCCAGATGGCGATCCGTCGCCAGATGGATACCATCGCGAACAACATCGCGAACATGAACACCACCTCGTTCAAGACCCAGCGGATCCTGTTCGAGGAGTTCCTGATGGACACGGACGATGGCGGCAAGATGGCCTACGTCCGCGACTTCGGCTCGGTGCGCGACCTGCAGCAGGGCGAGTTGCGTTCCACCTTGAACCCCCTGGACATCGCCATTGACGGTCCCGGTTATTTCCGGGTGGAGACGGCCGATGGTGAACGCTACACCCGCAACGGCCACTTCCGCTCCGATGCCGAGGGCTTCCTGGTCACGCCTGGCGGCGACAAACTGCTGAATGAACGCGGCACCGTGATCCGCCTCGACCCGGCCGACCCGCAGTTCAACGTGTCGCGCGACGGCACCGTCTCCAACAGCCAGGGCCCGCTGGGCAAGCTGGCCGTTGTCACCTTCGAGAACGAGCAGAACATGATTCCGGTCGGGGGCGGTCTCTACAAGACCGATGATCCCGCCGAACCGGCAGAAGACGTCCGCCTCGTGCAGGGCATGATCGAGAGCTCCAATGTCGAGCCGATCATGGAAATGACCCGGATGATCCAGGCTTCCCGGGCCTACGAGTCTACCCGGTCGATGATGAAGAAGGACGATGACGTCCGCCAGCAGGCAATTTCGCGACTGGGCCGGGTCGAATGACGCCCGGCCGCAATCGGAGATAGAATTTAATGCGTAGTTTGAGCACCGCCGCGACAGGCATGTTGGCCCAGCAGCTCAACGTGGAGGTCATCTCCAACAACATCGCCAACATGAACACCAGCGCCTACAAGCGCCAGCGCGCCGAGTTCCAGGATCTGCTGTACGACAATCTGCGCCGGTCAGGCAGCCAGTCGTCGGACGCCGGCACGGTGGTGCCCTCGGGCGTGCAGGTCGGCATCGGCGTCAAGACGGCCGCCGTCTATCGCATTGCCGAGCAAGGCAGCCTGCTCAGCACCGACAACAACTTCGACCTGGCGATCCAGGGGGCGGGCTACTTCAAGGTCGAGCTGCCGTCCGGCGAGGACGCCTTTACCCGCGCCGGCTCGTTCCAGCTCAGTGCCGAAGGACAGATGGTGACGGCCGATGGGTACGTGGTCCAGCCCGGCATCACCATTCCCGCCGATGCGGTCGATGTCACCATCAACTCGAACGGCGAGGTCCAGGTAAAGCTGGACGGCGAGATCGAGCCGCAGATTGTCGGGCAACTCGATCTGGCGATCTTCTTCAACGAGGCCGGCCTGGAAGCGTTGGGCGACAACCTGCTGATGGAGACCCCGGCATCGGGTGAAGCCACCCTCGGCGTGCCCGGCGACCCGGGCTACGGGACCGTGCTCCAGGGCTTCCTGGAAGCCTCCAACGTCAACGCCGTGCAGGAAATCACCGCCCTGATCACGGCACAGCGTGCCTATGAGATGAACTCGCGGGTGATCACCACCTCCGACGAAATGATGCAGGCGACCACGACACTTCGCTAGAGCGTGTCTGTCTTAGTTTGAAGCGTATCCTGCATTTCGGAAGTAGTTGGCGCATTCGTGCGGCGTGAAGGCGTCGAGGAGCTGACCGATGCGGTCGGCAACTTCATCTGTGGTGCGCGCATCGGCCTTTCTGAGCAA
>Ga0209458_1000010_pt1 | contig 140460 bp, 142 predicted proteins | sample WorMetLIZAISLAND_FD_187411 | JGI IMG/M metagenome (GOLD analysis project Ga0209458, IMG submission 187411) | Marine gutless worms symbiont microbial communities from Max Planck institute for Marine Microbiology, Germany - Inanidrilus manae... ...
TCTTCTGCAAACTCAAAGAATTCAAACGCATCGCCCTGCGCGCCGACAAAACCGACCAGAGCTTCGCCGCCTGCATCCATCTCGCCGCCGCCATCATCAATTCAAGATGAATCTCAACAGGCCCTAGGAAAACGGCGAACGCCGACCTTACGTGAGCCATAGGCAGAAAGCAAGGCCGGCCCGCTGTTTGACGTGGCAGGCGGCGGGCCTGCTCCGTTGAAAGTGGCGGCTTGGCTGTTGATTCGCACAGAAGGTATCAGGCGCTGGGCTGCCGCGATCAGATCGCGGAGAAAACGATGTCTATATTGCATGACAGGCGGTTTCGTGCCGGCCTCGGCGCGATCATGGGAGCATTTGTTTTCGTGCTAGCGGCACCTGCCATCATCGAATTGAAACATCACTCTTGGCTCTCCGAGGCAAAGGCCCAGAGTCATAGCGGCGGCAAGAAGGCCGGTAGCGGGGGGCATGGTGGAAGCCACGCGGGGAAGCCAAGCGGCGGTCACAGCGACAGCCACGATGATGGCCACAGCGAGGACGAACACGCCGACAGCGACCACGGTGGCGGCAAGAGCGAAGGCGGCAAAAAAGGCGCCAGCAAGGGTCAGGGCACTGGCCTTGTCGCCTCTCCCGGCCGTGGCGGGCGAAAGATCGAGGACAAGGTGTTTCGGGCTCCCGGCCACGACAAAAGCCATGACGACGATGCCCATGAAAACGACGACGACACCCATGAACGCGATGACGCTGCGTCACACAATTAAGGCACCCCGCAAAAGCGCTCTGAGCTAGCAGGTTCGGGCAGCTGCCCGCAACGAGCGGGGGCCTCGCGGCAGGCCCCTTCGGCCCTACTTCGGCGCCATGACCATGATCATCTGGCGGCCTTCCATCTTCGGCAGCTGCTCGACCTTGGCGGCTTCGCCCAGGTCGTCGCGCACCCGCTCCAGCACCTTCATGCCGAGTTCCTGGTGCGCCATCTCGCGGCCGCGGAAGCGCATGGTCACTTTGACCTTGTCGCCTTCGCCGAGGAATTTCTGGATCGAGCGCATCTTCACATCGTAATCGTGGACATCGATGTTGGGACGCATCTTGATCTCTTTGACCTCAATGACCTTTTGCTTCTTGCGCGCCTCGTTCTTGCGCTTCTGGGCTTCGTATTTGTACTTTCCGTAGTCCAGAATCTTGCAAACGGGCGGATCTGCGTGGGGGGAGATCTCGACCAAGTCGAGTCCGGAGTCCACGGCAAGCTCCAAGGCTTCATTTTTCGAAACAACGCCCCGATTTTCACCTTCGGCGTCGATCAGCCTGACTTCCGGACTCCCAATGTCTTCGTTCACGCGCGGCCCCTCGCGGGACGGCGTGGGATCAAATGGCGGCCTCGCTATGGCCTTTTCTCCTTCATTGCTGTTCCTGCCGACCGTTCCGCCCTGCCCTCCTGGAGTCGGATCGGCCGTTTGTCCGAACCCTAGCTCGCTGCCGGCGAACGAGCCTCTTCGGAAAGTCTAGCCACTGCCTCGTTCAGCGCAAGGACCTCTTGTTCCTTACTGCCGAGGCGGCGCAACGCGACACCCCCTTCTTCGGCCTCCCGCCGCCCGACAACGGCGATGACCGGCACCTTGGCATGGGAATGCTCACGTACCTTGTAGTTAATCTTTTCGTTCCGCAAGTCCGCTTCGACCCGCAGGCCGGCGGCACGCATCTGCGCCGCGACCTCTTCGGCATAGACATCGGCATCGGAGGTGATGGTCGCCACGACGACCTGGAGCGGCGCCAGCCAGAGCGGAAAGCGCCCAGCATAGTTCTCGATCAGAATCGCCAGGAAGCGCTCGAAGGAGCCGAGAATCGCCCGGTGCAGCATGACCGGGCGGTGCTTGGCGCCGTCCTCGCCGACGTAGCTGGCGTCGAGCCGCTCGGGCAGCACAAAATCGACCTGCAGGGTGCCGCACTGCCAGTCGCGGCCAATGGCGTCTCGCAGCACGAACTCCAGCTTGGGCCCGTAGAAGGCGCCTTCGCCGGGGTTGAGCGTGTAGGGTATACCGGTGGCGTCGACCGCCTCTTTCAGCGCAGCCTCGGCCCGATCCCAGACCTCGTCCTCGCCGGCCCGGACCGGCGGCCGGTCGGCGAACTTGACCGTCACCTCCTCGAAACCGAAGTCGCGGTAGATCGACTGCAGCAGCTCGCAGAAGATCACGGATTCGCTGTTGATCTGGTCTTCGGTGCAGAAGATGTGGGCGTCGTCCTGGGTGAAGGCGCGCACCCGCATCATGCCGTGCAGCGCGCCGGAGGGCTCGTTGCGGTGGCAGGAGCCGAACTCCGCCATGCGCAGCGGCAGCTCGCGGTAGCTCTTCAGGCCCTGGCGGAAGATCTGCACGTGGCCGGGGCAATTCATCGGCTTGACGGCGAGGACGCGGTCCTCGCTCTCGGCGATGAACATGTGCTCGCGGAACTTGTCCCAGTGGCCGGAAGCCTCCCACAGCGCCCGGTCGATCAGCTGCGGCGTCTTGACCTCGACGTAGCCGGCGTCGTCCAGGCGCTGGCGCACGTAGCTCTCAGCCGTGCGATAGAGGGTCCAGCCCTTGGGATGCCAGAAGACGCTGCCGACGGCCTCTTCCTGGATGTGGAAGAGGTCCATCTCGCGGCCGAGCCGGCGGTGGTCGCGCTTTTCCGCCTCCTCCAGCATGTGGAGGTAGTTCTTGAGCTGCTTCTCGGTCTCCCAGCAGGTGCCGTAGACCCGCTGCAGCTGCTCGTTGCGCGCATCGCCGCGCCAATAGGCGCCGGAAAGCTTGGTCAGTTTGAAGGCGGTGCCGAGCTTGCCGGTGGAGGGCAGGTGCGGTCCGGTGCAGAGGTCGAGCCACTCGCCCTGGCGGTAGATCGAGATGACCTCGTCCTCGGGCAGGGTCTCGATGTGCTCCGCCTTGTACTTCTCACCCTTGTCCTGGAACAGGCGGATCGCGTCATCGCGGTCCCAGATCTCGCGCGTGATGGTCTCGTCGCGGGCGACGATTTCGCGCATGCGCGCCTCGATCTTCTCGAGGTCTTCGGGCGTAAAGGGCTCCTTGCGGGCGAAGTCGTAATAGAAGCCGTTTTCGATCGCCGGGCCGAAGGTGACCTGGGTGTCGGGATAAAGCTCCTGCGCGGCCTCCGCCAGCACATGGGCGCAATCGTGGCGCAGCAGCTCCATGGCATCGGGGTGGCCGCGGGTCACGATTTCGATGGCGCTATCCTGCTCGATAACGACGGCCAGATCCTTCACCGTGCCGTTCAGCTTGATCGCCAGCGCGTCCTTGGCAAGGCGCGGGCCGATCGAGGCGGCCACATCCATGCCGGTCACCGGCTGGTCGAAGACGCGCTGGGCGCCGTCCGGCAGGGTCACGGTGACTTGGCGCGGGGCGCCGTCTTCTTCTGCAGCTTGGCTCATGAGCGCGCGCAATTTAGGGGGAATCGGGACTCTGTCAAGGATTGGCGGGAGGGATTAAGCATCGGTTAAGCGATTTGGGCGCTGGGTCGGTCGGCGTGAAGCAGCCGTCATGCCCCGATCCGCTCGTAGGCCTCGGCGCGCAGCAGTTCCGTGTAGAGACCCAGGGTGCGGGCGCACATGCGTTCTATAGAGAAATTCTCCTGGACATGATGGATCGCCTCGCGCGCCAGGCGTTCGCGTTCCAGGACGCTGAGCCCGAGCGCCTGCCGCAGGGCGGCGGCGAGTCCCTCCTTGTCGCCCGGGGGAAAGAGGAAGGCTGTGCGGTCGGGAATCACCTGCTCCGACGCGCCGCCGTGATCGCTCGCCACCACCGGACAGCCGAGCGCCTGGGCCTCGCTGATCACGCGGCCAAAGCCTTCCGGGTCGGTCGAGGCCGAGACCACGACGTCGGCCAGCATGTAGGCCGCCGGCATGTCGTTGCAGTCGTCGACGATGAAGACGCGGCTGGCTAGGCCCTGCGCCGCAATCGCCTCCTCCAGCTCGGCGCGATACTTGGTCCGGCCCTGGTCGGAGCCGACCAGGGCGCAGCGGAACTCCAGGTCGCCCAATCCCGCAAGCGCATCGAGCAGCAACCGCTGCCCCTTCCAGCGGGTCAACCGGCCGGGCAGCATAATGAGCGGCAAGTCGTCCGGCAGGCGCCAGTCGTTGGCCAGCTTGACCACGCGCTCGGCGCTGACCGTGGCCAGGTTGAAGCGGGAAAGGTCCACTCCACGCTGGATGATGCGGATGCGCGCCGGGTCGACCACGTAGTTGTCGCGGATGTGGCGGGCGATGAACTCCGAGATGGCGATCACCCGCTCGCCGCTGACCATGATCGAGTTGTAGCGCCGCTTGACCGGGCTGCCGATGCCGTAGGTGCCGTGAAAGGTGGTCACGAAGTGGCGGCCGGTGCGCCGGGCGGCGGCCGAGGCGCTCCAGGCCGGCGCCCGCGAACGCGCGTGCACGATGTCGACGTTCAGCTCTTGGATCAGCGCCGCCAGGCGGCCGACGTTGCGACGCATGATCAAGGGGTTCTTGGTGGCGAGCGGCAGGGTGACGTGGCTGCCGCCGGCCTTGCCCAGCTCGCGCTCGAGGCCGCCACCTTCGGAGGCGACGATGGCCGTGCCGCCGGCTCGCGTGATCGCCGACGCGATCTCGATCGCGCCGCGTTCCACGCCGCCCATATCGAGGCGCGGCAGGACCTGCAGGATAACCGGCCGCTCGGAGCCATCCGCCCCCCGGCCGACGCTGGCGTCGAACGCCTTGATCATGTAAAGGTCCGCGCCATGGTCACCACGGATAGCCTCCCGACAGAGCCGCCAGGCAGTCTATCACGGGCGGGCGGCGCCTCCATCGCCTATCACCAAGTCGCTGGCCGAAAACCCGGCCTGATGTTCTGCGGCGGCTTCATGTCCGACATGACCGGCACCAAGGCAACAGCCCTGGAAGCCTACGCCCGCCGGCGAGGACAGGCCTTCGTCCGCTTCGACTACCAGGGACATGGGGCTTCCTCCGGCGACTTCAAAGACGGAACCATCGGGCTCTGGTCCGAGGATGCCATCACGGTGCTCGACGAGGTCGCCGAGGGCCCGCAGATCCTGATCGGCTCCTCCATGGGCGGCTGGATCATGCTGCTCGCCGCACTCGCCCGGCCGGAGCGGATCGCCGGTCTGGTCGGCATCGCGGCGGCTCCTGATTTCACAGAAGATCTGATGTGGGATCGCTACGGGCCGGAGATCCGGGAGACCCTGCGGCGCGACGGCATCTACCAGGAGCCCTCCGACTACAGCGACGAGCCCTATACCATCACCATGACCTTGATCGAGGAGGCGCGGCAGCGGCTCCTTCTCCGGGGATCGATCCCGATCGCCTGCCCGGTCCGCCTGATCCATGGGACCGCCGACGAGGCCGTGCCCTACGAAACCTCGCTCAGGCTGATGGAGCAGCTTGAGTCGGATGACGTGGAGGTCGTCCTGGTCAAGGACGGCGACCACCGGCTCTCCGAACCGGCGGACCTCACACGGCTGGAAGGGGCAATCGACGCCCTCCTACAGCCGCCTGGACAAAACGATTGAGCGCGCAACGCGCGATAGCACCTTCAGCGGAAAACATCTTTCACAATCCCTTTAAACGATGCACTTCGCGCCGCGGGCATCTCGGTCACGCTGCCGCGCGGCAGTCGCGAGCATCTGGCAAGGGGAGGTGCGACCCAAGGCCGGGCCGAAGCTGTCGATCGTTCGCGCTCGAGACTCGGCGCGGCGCACCGTGACAGTCAAAGGCGACATTCGGATTCCCTCCCAGGTTTAGCCCGCAAAACCCTCCCCGTGGGCCGAGGAGCCCTGCGGTCACAACCAGTCTTGTCATTGCTCTGCCGACTTTCTACGAGTGGTATTAGAAGTCGGAATCGGGAAGACTGATATGATTTCCATCACACTCCGCCCGATGCCACATCATTCCCCCACCTTCTGCGGTGCCGGCTCCACCTCCAGGAGGGCCTTCAGACCAGTACGATAGTCCGGATAGGCCAGAGAAACCCCCAGTTCCTCCTTGATACGCAGGTTCGAGACCCGCTTGTTGTCGCGGTAGAAACTGCGCCCCATGGGGCTCAGCTCGGCTTCTGCGAAGGGCACCAGAGGCGGCGGCGCGACGCCCAGCAGATCGCAGGCATGGGCGATCACCTCGGCCGGTGGCGCCGCCTCGTCATCGCAGAGGTTGTAGGCGCGGCCCGGATTTGGCCGGGCCATCGAGGCCTCCAGAACGCTCGCGATATCGGCCACGTGGATGCGGCTGAAGACCTGGCCCGGCTTGTCGATCCGCTTGGCTTTTCCGGCACGGACCGTATCGAGGGCGCTGCGCCCGGGGCCATAAATGCCGGCCAGGCGAAAGAGGTGGGCCGGCCGACTCGGCAGGACGAGCCAGGCCTGCTCCGCGGCGACGCGGCGCCGGCCGCGCTCGCCGGTCGGCTCCAGCGCCGACTCCTCGTCGACCCAACCGCTGTCGCGGTCGCCGTAGACGCCGGTGGTCGAGAGATAGCCGATCCATTCCAGGCGCGGCGCCGCGGCAATGGCGTCGCGATGGTGGTCAAGCACCGGATCGCCCTCGGCATCAGGCGGCACCGAAGACAGCAGGTGGGTGACCTCGGCCAGGGCCTCGTCGGGGTTCTCCAGCGGCCGACCTCGGTCGAACAGCCGGCCCTCGATGCCCGCTTCGGCGAGCGCCACGGCCTTCTCCGGCGAGCGGGTGGTGCCGGCGACCCGCCAGCCGCGAGCGAGCAGGCGCTCGGCCAGCAGCCGGGCGCTATAGCCCAGGCCGAAGCAAAAGAAACTGGGCGTTTGGCTCATGGTCCGACTGGTCTCGCTGTCTGTTTAGAGGGGCTACGGGGTCGATCGCCGGCCACAGCCCTACCCCTTGCGCGCTGCGCCGCTTAGGAGGACTCTAGGAAGCCGAACCACTGCCAACAAGGTCATGACGCCCGCTCTACCCCTTATCGTGCTGTCGCTCTGCCTGCTTTGCCTTGCGGTCCCGGCGGGCGCCCAGGAAGACGCCCGGGGATTCGGCGACGGCGAAGCGGCGAAGGACTACGCCGATTGCATGCGACTGGCGCGCAGCCAGCCGGAGCAGGCCTTCGAGAACGCCACCGCCTGGGAGGGCGTAGGCGGTGCCGAAGCGGCGCGCCATTGCGCTGCGGTGTCGTTGCTCGGGCTCGGTCATTACGGCGAAGCGGCCAGCCGTCTGCAGGCGCTGGCCGAAGCGGTGAAAGGACCGCAGGCCGGACTGCGGCCCGGACTGCTGGCGCAGGCCGGTCAGGCCTGGCTGCTGGCCGCCGAGCCCTTGCGCGCCTACGCGGTGCAGAGTGCCGCCCTCAAGCTCGAGCCGAAGAACGTCGAGCTCTGGATCGACCGCGCCGTCACCCTGGCGACGGCCGAGAACTACTGGGAGGCGATCGACGATCTGAACGAGGCCGAGACCCTGGCGCCGGCCCGGGCCGATATCCTGATCTTCCGCGCTAGCGCATACCGTTTCGTCGAGGCCAACAACCTGGCCCTGGAGGATGTCGACCGCGGCCTGGCGCTCGATCCAAACAATCCGGAAGGCCTGCTGGAGCGCGGTATCCTGCGCCGCCTAGACGGCGACGACGCCGGCGCCCGGGCCGACTGGCTCAGGACCCTGACCGTTGCCCCCGGGAGCCCCGCCGCCGAGGCGGCACAGACCAACCTGGAGTCGCTCGACGTGAAGGCGGAGTGATCGGGGCAGAGTGGCTAAGGCAGCCTGACCGCCCGCGCGATCGACATTTCCATCAACAGCTTGCGCCGCAGGGCAGCGAAGAAGTCCTCCTGTTGCTCGATCGCCATGACGAAGCCGTTCGCGACCTGGGTCTCGTAGAAGGATTCGAGGTCCGGCTCGTCGGGGTTGAGAATCACCAGGCCATTGATCAACACACCACCGCCATCGAGCTTGGCACGGGATCTGCGCAACAGCCGAAAATCGCGGTTCTCCGGCCCGTCGCCGGAGACGTCGATCACCAGTCGGCCCTGCTTGCCCTGCAGCAGGCCGAGCGCCTTCTGCAGGGCCGCGCCGATCGCGGTTTGGCCGCGCAGACCGTCCGGTGACCGCCGGGCATAGCGGCGTGCCACCGCCTCGGCCGTGTCCCACGGGACGACCAGCTCGGCGCGGGTGTCGAACTCGATCAGGGCAACCTGGGTATCGGCCAGGGCTTGCAGAACCTCCGGATCGGTCAGGACACGCACATAGGCTTCGCGCTGCAGGCGCAGCTCCCCCGCGTCGATCGAGTTGGAGCGGTCGACCAGCAGCACCAGCCAATCGGTGGCCCGCGCCGCCCCGGCATGCAACGCAGTAAGAAGGGCGACAAGGGGCAACAGGTAACGCATGGGGCTCGGCGTCTAGAAGTCCGGGTCGGCGTAGTACTTGGGCGGAACGATACCGGGGATGTAGTCGGCCAGGATCGGCCGCACGCTTGGCCGCGACTTGACCCGGGCGTACCAGTCCTTGGCGCCGGCATTGTCGTTCCAGGGCACGTCGCCCAGGTAGTCGACGGCGGAGATCTGGGCCGCCGCAGCGACGTCGGCCAGCGAGAAGTCGTCGCCGGCCAACCAGCGCCGCCGGTCGCACAGCCAGGCGATGTAGTCCAGGTGATGATGGATGTTGGCATGCCCGGCGCGGATCGAGGCCGAATGCGGCTCGCCGAGGCCGATGAAGCGCTTCAGGATCTTTTCGTTGACCAGGTTCTCGGTCACCTCGCGGGCGAACTTGTGATCGAACCAGTTGGCGAGGCGCCGCGTCTCGGCCCGGTCGAGCGGCGTGCGTCCCATCAGGGAGGACTCGGGGTAGCAGTCCTCCAGGTATTCGGCGATCACCTGGTGATCGGGGATGGTGGTGCCGTCCTCCTCGAGCAGCACCGGCACCTCGCCCGCCGGGTTCAGCTTGAGAAAGCCTTCGCGCCGTTCCCAGATCTTTTCCGACTTCAGCTCGAAGTCGAGCTGCTTCTCGCGCAGCAGGATGCGGACCTTGCGGCTGCCGGGATCGATGGGCAGGTGATAGAGCACACGCATGGGCGCGGACTATAGCGCCCCGGCGCGCGCCGTGAACAGAGCCTTAAGCAATTCACTCGCAAGAGAAATACAGCGATGCGATGGCGCCGGTTTCCGCTACGCCCGCTCGGCCGCGACAGTCTCGCTGATCGGGTGCTCCAGGCGCTCGATCATCTCCTTCGGCACGATCTGCCAGAAATGGCCGCGCTCGTGGCGCCAATCGACCAGCAGCTGCTCGGCGAAAAGCGACCGGGTTTCGCGCCAGTGTGGGTCGATCAGATCGCGCAGCAGACCTTCCCAATAGTCGGTCTCGACCTTCTGGAAGACCACGCTGTCGGCGTTGATGCGGTGCGGCAGCTCCTCCTCGGGGTCGTAGACGAAGGCCATGCCGCCCGTCATGCCGGCCGCGAAGTTGTCGCCGACCGCACCAAGAATCGCGGCGGTGCCACCGGTCATGTACTCGCAGCCGTTCGAGCCGCAGCCTTCCACTACCGCGACGGCGCCGGAGTTGCGCACGCAGAAGCGTTCGCCCGCCTGGCCGGCGGCGAACAGCCGGCCTGCCGTGGCGCCATAGAGCACCGTGTTGCCGATGATGGTGTTCTCGTTCGTCGCCAGGGTACTCGCCGTCATCGGCCGCACCACGATGGTGCCGCCGGAGAGGCCCTTGCCGACATAGTCGTTGGCGTCGCCAAAGACCTCCAGTTTCAGGCCCTGCACCGCAAAGGCACCGAGCGACTGGCCGGCGGAGCCGCGCAGTCGCACCGTGGCGTGGCCCGGCTTCAAGCCCGTCATACCGAACTTTCGGGTGATCTTGGACGAGAGCTTGGTGCCGATGGCCCGGTGCGTGTTGCGGATGGTGTACTGCAGCTGGGTCTTCTCGCCATCGGTGAAGAGGGTCCGCGCGTCCTCGATCATCTGCGCATCCAGCGTCTCAGGCACCTCGTTGCGGCCCTCGACGGTGCAGAAGACCGGATCGTCACCGGGGTCGGCGGTCGCCAGCAACGGGTTGAGGTCGAGGTCGTCCAGGTGCGAAGCGCCGCGGCTCACCTGGGCCAGCAGGTCGGTGCGGCCGATCACCTCGTTGAGCGAGCGCACGCCCAAGGAGGCGAGGATCTCGCGCACCTCCTCGGCCATGAAGCTGAAGAGGTTGACCACCTTCTCCGGCGTGCCGGTGAACTTCTCGCGCAGCCGTTCGTCCTGGGTGCAGACGCCGACCGGGCAGGTGTTGGAATGGCACTGCCGCACCATGATGCAGCCCATAGCGACCAGTGAGGCGGTGCCGACGCCGAACTCCTCGGCGCCCAGCATGGCGGCGATCACCACGTCGCGGCCGGTCTTGATGCCGCCGTCGGTGCGCAGGCGCACGTTCTTGCGCAGGCGGTTCAGGGTCAGCACCTGGTGGACCTCCGACAGGCCCATCTCCCAGGGGATGCCGGCGTACTTGATCGAGGTCTGCGGCGAGGCGCCGGTACCACCACTGTGGCCGGAGATCAGGATCACGTCGGCCTTGGCCTTGGCCACACCGGCGGCAATCGTGCCGATGCCGGAGCGCGAGACCAGCTTCACGCAGACCTGAGCCTCCGGGTTGATCTGCTTCAGGTCGTAGATGAGCTGCGCCAGGTCCTCGATCGAATAGATGTCGTGGTGCGGCGGCGGCGAAATCAGCATCACGCCCGGCGTCGAGTGCCGCAGCTTGGCAATCATCTCGGTCACCTTGAAGCCGGGCAGCTGGCCGCCCTCGCCGGGCTTGGCGCCCTGCGCCACCTTGATCTCGATCTCGCGGCACTTGTTGAGGTACTCGGCCGTCACGCCGAAACGGCCCGAGGCGACCTGCTTGATCGAGGAGTTCTCGTTGTCACCGTTGGCGCGCGGCTTGTAGCGCTCCGGATCCTCGCCTCCCTCGCCCGAGTCGGACTTGGCGCCGATCCGGTTCATGGCGATGTTGAGGGTGCCGTGCGCCTCGGCGCTGAGCGCGCCCAGCGACATGCCGGGCGTGACGAATCGCTTGCGGATCGCGGTGATCGACTCGACTTCTTCGAGCGGCAAGGGATTCAGATCGCCCGACTTGAAGTCGAGCAGGTCGCGCAAGGACGACGGCGGCTGTTCCCGCACGCCCTCGCTGAAGCGCTTGAAGGTCGTGTAGGAGTCGCTGGCGACCGCCGCTTGCATGGTGTGGATCAGGCTGGCACCCCAGGCATGCTGTTCGCCGCCGCGCCGATAGCGATAGAAGCCGCCGACCGGCAGGGCCACGAAGTCTTCGTTCCAGGCGCGCGTATGCAGTTCCAGCACCTTGTGCTGAATGCCGGCCAGCCCGATGCCGGAGATACGGCTGGTCATGGCCGGGAAGTATTCGTCGACCAGGGTGCGCGACAGGCCGACGGCCTCGAAGTTGTAACCGCCGCGATAGGACGAGATGACCGAGATGCCCATCTTCGACATGACCTTCAGCAGGCCGTCGCCGAGCGCCTTCTTGTAGCGGCCGATCGCGTCTTCCAGGCTAATGTCCCCGAGCAGGCCACGGCGATGCCGTTCGGCAACCGACTCCTGCGCCAGATAGGCATTCACCGTGGTCGCGCCGACACCGACCAGCACCGCGAAGGTGTGCACGTCGAGGCACTCGCCCGAGCGCACGTTGATCGAGGTGAAGGTGCGCAGGTTCTGACGCATGAGGTGCGAGTGCACCGCGCCGGTGGCGAGGATCATGGGGATCGGCGCTTTCTCGGCGCCGCTGTCCTTGTCGCTCAGTACCACATGCTCGCAGCCACCACGCACCGCATCCTCGGCCTCGCGGCGGATGCGGTCAAGCGCCTCGCGCAAGGCGTTGTCGCCACCACGTGGATCGAAGGTGCAGTCGATGTCGGCCGCCGAGTCACCCATGTAGGCGCGCATGGCGGCGAACTCGGCGGTGGTCACGACCGGAGAGTCGAGCTGCAGGATGTGGCACTGGCTCTCGTCCTCGTCGAGGATGTTGCCTAGGTTGCCGAGCCGCGTGATCAGGGTCATGACCCGGCGCTCGCGCAGGGAGTCGATCGGCGGGTTGGTGACCTGACTGAAGTTCTGCCGGAAGAAGTGATGCAGCCCCCGGTAGCCGTCCGACAGGACGGCGAGCGGCGTATCGTCGCCCATCGAACCGATGGCTTCCTTGGCATCCTCGACCATGGGATGGAGGATCAGCTCCAGCTCCTCCATGGTGAGACCAGCGGTCAGCTGCCGGCGACGCAGCTCGTCCTTGTCGAACTCGACCGGCTCGCCGCCTTCGGGCCGGACCAGGTCGGTGATCTTGGTGATTTGCCGCGTCCAATCGCCATAGGGGCGTTGCGCTGCCATATGGTCCTTCAGCGCGCGGTCGCGGTAGAGCTTGCCGCGCTGCAAGTCGACGGCGATCATCTGCCCCGGGCCGATGCGGCCCTTCTCGATGACGCTCGCTTCGTCAAGCCGCACCATGCCGGTCTCCGAGCCGGCGAACAACAGGCCGTCGTCGGTCAGCGTGTAGCGCAGCGGCCGAAGCCCGTTGCGGTCCATGCCGGCCATGACCCAGCGCCCGCCGTAGCCGCAGACCGCGGCCGGGCCGTCCCAGGGCTCCATCACCGCGTTGCAGTAGCCGTAGAGGTCGCGGTGCGCCTGCGGCACGTCACGGCGCTGCGCCCAGGCTTCCGGGATCAGCATGCTCTTGGCCATCGGCAGGTCGCGCCCGCCGCGCACCATCAGCTCGAAGACCGCATCGAGCGCGGCCGAGTCCGAACTGCCGGCTTGGATCACCGGCTTCACGTCCTCGATGCTGTCGCCGAAGGGCGCCGCGGCCATACGGCACTCGTGCGCCTTCATCCAGTTGACGTTGCCGCGCAGGGTGTTGATCTCGCCGTTGTGGGCGATCACGCGGAAGGGCTGCGCCAGCCACCAGGTCGGGAAGGTGTTGGTCGAATAGCGCTGGTGGAAGATGGCGAAATTGGAAGTAAAACGCTCGTCGCCCAGGTCGGGGTAGAAGGTGTCGAGCTGCTCGGCCAGGAACATGCCCTTGTAGATGATCGAGCGGCCGCTGAGAGAGCAGATGTAGAAGTCCTTGATAGAGTCCTGCTCGGCTGCTTTCTCGATGCGTCGGCGGATCACGTAGAGATCGATTTCGAACTGGGTCGCCGAGACGCCGCGGCTGTTGGCGATCATGATTTGCTCGATCTCGGGCCGCGTCGCGTTGGCCTTCTCGCCGACCACCTCGGTATTGATCGGCACCTGTCGCCAGCCGTAAATGCTGTAACCGAAGTTCAGGATCTCGCGCTCGACCAAGACGCGACAGCGCTCCTGCGCCGTATAGTCGGTACGCGGCAGGAAGATCATGCCGACGCCGATACGCTCCGGACCCGGCGCGTGCGCCGTGCGCGCCACGTGCTCGCGAAAAAAGTCCTGCGGGATCTGCACATGAATGCCGGCACCGTCGCCGGTCTTGCCATCAGCATCGACCGCACCGCGGTGCCAGACCGCCTTCAAGGCCTCGATGCCGGCCTCGACCACATCGCGCCGCGGCGAGCCGTCGATCGAGGCGACCAGGCCGACGCCGCAGGCATCGTGCTCTTCGCGGGGGTCGTAGAGGCCGTGGTGGGCGAGGTGGTCGGCGTTCTTCCGCCACAGCTCGATCTGTTGCATCGCGTTCCTCGCTTGAAACTTCTTGCTTTTCATTCGGCACTCACACCAACGCCATGGCGACAAATAGCGCCGCCAACAATGCAACGATGACGATGGCCCGTGTCCTTCTGGAGGTCGAAGGATGCATACCGGCCCCTCGGCCGCGCTCCGTCTTTGTCGTCGTGTAGTGCCCGACTGGCGTCATCGGGCTTCCTTGTTGACCGCTAGGCATTAGCTTGCTCTTTCATCGCAATTGAACGCTGCATTGAGCGCCAAAGCTCATCTGTTGCGCCTTCACTCAGCCGCGACCGCAGCTACGGCTTCGCCGGCGGCCTTGGTCTGCAGATAGCGGTGCATCTGCTCGGCGGCATCGCGGCCGTCGCGGATGCCCCAGACCACCAGGGAGGCGCCGCGCACGATGTCGCCGGCGGCGAAGACCCCGTCCAGGTCGGTCATGAGGCTGCGGAAGTCGATCTTCAGCGTGCCCCAGCGGGTGACCGTCAGATCGGGCTCGCCGAACAGTCCCGGCAGATCCTCGGGATCGAAGCCGAGGGCGCGGATCACCATGTCGGCCTCCACCGTGAAGCTTGAGTCGGGCAGGATCTGCGGCGCCTGGCGGCCAGTCGAATCAGGCACGCCCAGGTGCACGCGGGCGGCACGCACGGCGTTCACAGCATCGTCGCCAAGGAAGGCCTCGGGCGCCGACAGCCAGACGAACTCGACGCCCTCCTCCTCGGCATGCTTCACCTCGCGTTGCGAGCCGGGCATGTTCGCGCGGTCGCGCCGGTAGAGACAGCGTACCGCCTTGGCGCCCTGGCGCACCGCGGTGCGCACGCAGTCCATCGCCGTATCGCCGCCGCCGATCACCACGACATACTTGTCGCGGGCATCGAGCGTACCGTCGTCGAAGGCGGGCACCGCATCGCCCAGGCCCTTGCGGTTCGAGGCGGTCAAATAATCCATCGCCTGGAAGACATGGCCGAGACCGACGCCGGGCAGCTTGATGTCGCGCGCCTTGTAGACTCCGGTCGCGACGAGGATCGCGTCGTGCCGTTCGCGCAGTTCCTGGAAAGCGATGTCGCTCCCGACCTCACAGTTCAGTTGGTAGGTCACGCCAGATTCGGCGATCAGCTTGGCGCGGCGCTCGACCACGTCCTTTTCCAGCTTGAAGTTCGGAATGCCGTAGATCAGCAGGCCGCCGACCCGGTCGTAGCGGTCGTAGATCGTGACTTGGTAGCCCTTGCGGCGCAGCTGCTCGGCCGCTGCAAGGCCGGCCGGGCCGGCGCCGATGATGCCGACCGACTGGTCGCGCTCGCGCGCCGGGCGCACTGGCTTGACCCAGCCCTGCTCCCAGGCGGTGTCGGTGATGTACTTCTCGACCGAGCCGATGGTGACCGTTCCGTGGCCGGCCTGTTCGATCACGCAGTTGCCTTCGCAGAGCCGGTCCTGCGGGCAGATGCGGCCGCAGATCTCCGGGAAGTTGTTGGTCGCCTGGCTGACCTCGTAGGCTTCCTCGAGGCGCCCCTCGGCGGTCAGCATCAGCCAGTCGGGGATGTTGTTGTGCACCGGGCAATGCACCTGGCAGAAGGGCACGCCGCACTGCGAACAGCGGGCCGCCTGCTCGGCCGCCGCCGCCGGGTCATATTCCTGGTAGATCTCGCCGAAGTCCTGACGTCGCGCAGCGACCTCCCGCTTGTCGGGCATGCGCTGATCAACGTCGACGAACTTCAACATACGGTTGGTCATAGCCTACTGCCCCTCGGCACTTGATCTCGGCCCGTCTTTTTCTCTTCGCCCGGGCCTCGCCCGCCCGGATCGTTCTCGTTTTCCTGCCATCCCCGGATTGCGCCCCAGTTCACAGCCGACGGCCGGCGTGTCCCCCTAGACGCGGAGGAATCGATGTTATACGCGAGAACCCCACGATCTGCGAGGGAAATCGCACCATTAAGTCAGTATATACGACCTAAATATCATGAGACTTTAACATGCTTAATTGCGGCCCTACCACTCCGGATTGTCGGTCAGAAATTTAGTACCAATTCGGTATCAATTTGGGTCCTGGGCGCTCAAGACCTTTGGTGCTATAAGCCGGGCCTGGAGGCTCTTACAGGGCTCCTGCGGGGCTTTCGCGCGACTCAGCAATCCGAACCGTCGACCGAGGGGTCACTGTGCCACTGCTGTATGTCTTCGTCCTGGCAGTGGTTCAGGGCATCACCGAGTTTCTGCCCATCAGCTCCTCCGGCCATCTGGAGCTGTCCTGGCAATTCATGAGCCGCAGCGATGTCGCGCTGCCGGCGGAAAGCCAGCGCCTGATTCTCTTCGTTGCCGTGCACCTGGGCACGCTGTTCGCGGTTCTGCTGTACTTCTGGCGCGACGTCGTGGCGCTTGCGGTCGGCCTCTTCCATTTGGTGACCGCTCGCGGCGGACCGCAGACGCAGCTCGTCATCAACGTCGCCGTGGGCAGCCTGCCGCTGATCATCGTCGGCTATCTCGCCAGCCACAAGATGATCACGACGCTCTACCATGTCGAGGTGATCGCCTGGACCACCATCGGCTTCGCCGTGCTGCTGTACCTGGCCGACCGCTTCGGCATGACGCTCCGCCGGGTCGAGCACCTGAAGCTGCCGGACGCCTTGGTGATCGGCCTCAGCCAGGCGATCGCCCTTATTCCCGGGACCAGTCGCTCGGGCATCACCATGACCGCGGCCCGGGCGCTCGGCATGGAGCGGGCCGAGGCAGCCCGCTTTGCCCTGCTGCTGGCAATTCCAGCCATTCTCGGCGCCTCCCTCTTGGAGGGTTTGGAGCTCTATAAGCTCGGCGATTTGCGCCTGGGCATGGAGGCTGCGCTCGCTGCCGCCCTGGCCTTCGCCTCGGCCGTGGTGGCCATTGCCGTGATGATGATGTGGCTGCGCCGGGCCAGCTTCACGATTTTCGTGCTCTACCGCATCCTGCTCGGCGGCCTGCTACTGTGGCTACTGCACCAGGACTACTTCTCGGCGTGAGCGCCGCCGCTCAGGCGGCGAGGCCGGCGCTGAAGCGACCGCCCGGCCGATAGCGGTCCAGGTATGTCGGCACGATGACCTCGACGCCGGTCGGTGTGATGCCGAGGTCGGCCAGGCCGAGCGCCCCTTCGGGAACCACGTTGTCCTCGCGTAGCAGCCGTACCTGATCGCGGGTCAGGGGTGGCACCGGCAGGAGCTGTAACACGGCGCCCTGAAGATCGGCGACCGCGAAGGGGATCGGGATCAGCAGGCGGCGGCGGCGGATCTGCTTCAGCAGCAGCTCCATCAGTGCCTTGAAGCTGTAAACTTCGGGACCGCCGAGCTCATAGGTCTTGCCGCGGCAGGCGTGGTTCTCCAGGCAGGTCACGATGGCATCGGCCACATCGCCGACATAGACCGGCTGAAAGCGGGTATGCCCGCCACCGATCAACGGCAGCATCGGCGAGAGGCGCGCGATCACCGCGAAAAGGTTGAAGAAGCCGTCCTCCGGCCCGAAGACGATGCTCGGGCGCACCACCACCGCATCGGGAAAGGCGGCGCGCACGGCTGCCTCGCCGGCCGCCTTGGAGCGCGCATAGTCGGCTTCCGCCCCGGCCGCGGCGCCGATTGCCGAGACCTGGACCATGTCCTGCGCGCCCGCCTCCGCAGCTGCTTTGGCGATCAGGCCGGCTCCTTGGACATGCACGGCCTCGAAGGTCTGGCGGCCCTTCTCGTAGAGCAGTCCCACCAGGTTGACGACCGCGTCGGCTCCAGCCGCGGCGGCCTTGATCGAGTTTTCGTCCTGCAGGGCTGCCGGCACCGGTGTGATCTGCCCGACATCGCCCAAAGGCTTGAGGAACAGGGCCTGGCGCGGATGGCGCACGGCGACTCGGATAACCCATCCGCGCTGGGCAAGCCGCTGCACCAGGTAGCGCCCGATGAAACCGGAGCCCCCGAAGATGGTAACCACGCGCGCCGCCATCGGCGATCCCCCGCAAAGCGCCCACTCGAAACCGATAAGCGAGCGGCTAGAGGCCCTATATAGACCGAGGAATCGGGCTTTGACAGCCCCAAACGGTCGGCAGCCAGCGGCGTCCGTGCGACAGCGCAGCGGGCGGCCTAATGGCTTGACAGGAAGAGGCCGCCAGCGAGAATGCGCCGCAACGCCTGCGGTCGGTTTTCCGGGAAGGACAACCGCTGGAGCTGACAAGGCACAATACCTTCGGTTGGTCTTCTTGGACATCGAGCTCCACCAAAACGACTTACCCGATGGCCTCACGTTCGGCGACAGCGTCGCCGTCGATACCGAGACCATGGGACTGGCGCTGACGCGCGACCGGCTTTGCCTGGTGCAGCTCTCGGCCGGCGACGAGGTCTGCCATCTGGTGCAGTTCAGCGATCGCAACTACGAGGCCCCGAACCTGAAGGCGCTCCTGGGCGATCCCAAGGTCACCAAGATCTTCCATTTCGCCCGCTTCGACCTGGCGGCGACCCAGCGCTATCTGGGCGTCACCTGCAGGCCTGTCTACTGCACCAAGACCGCCTCGCGCCTGGCCCGCACCTTCACTGACCGGCACGGCCTCAAGGACCTGTGCCGCGATCTGCTGGGCATCGAGCTCTCGAAGCAGCAGCAGACCTCGGATTGGGGCGCCGCCAAGCTGAGCCAGGAGCAGCTTCGCTATGCGGCGTCAGACGTGCTCTATCTGCATCGCCTGCGCGCTGTCCTGGACGAGCTGCTGGCGCGCGAGGGCCGGGAGGAGCTGGCGCAGGCCTGCTTCGACTTCCTGCCGAGTCGGGCGGCGCTCGATCTGGCCGGCTGGGAAAGCGTGGATATCTTCGCCCACTGAGGCACCGCAAGCAGCCCCCGCAGGCGGGATTCAGCGGGCGGCACCAAGCCCTTACGGCTTTGCAATGGTGGGCACGGCCCCCTATCGTGGGGTAGAAGTAGTAGGGTTCGGGCAACGCTGTGCCGCCCCGTTGCGTATGAGTTAGAGACCATGACCGCACAGATCGAACCGAAGCCCGCCCTGGATCTGGCCGATCAGCCCGACCTAGCGGCTGCGCGCCGCGTGCTGGAGCTGGAGGCTGCCGGGCTGGCCGCGCTCGCCGACACGCTAGACGGGGGCTTCATCGAGGCCCTCGACCGGCTCGGTGCGATCCAAGGCCGGATCATCGTCACCGGCATGGGCAAGAGCGGCCACGTAGCGCGCAAGATCGCCGCAACCCTGGCCTCGACCGGGAGCCCAGCACTCTTCGTCCATCCCGGCGAGGCGAGTCACGGCGACCTCGGCATGATCACCAGCGAGGATGCGATCATAGCGCTCTCCAACTCGGGCGACACCAGCGAGTTGGGCGACATCATCGCCTACTGCCGGCGTCGGGCGATCCCGCTGATCGCCATGACCGCCAAGACAAAGAGCCAGCTGGCCGAGCAGTCGGACTTGGCCCTGATCCTGCCAAAGGCCGCCGAGGCCTGCCCCATGGGTCTGGCGCCGACCACCTCGACGACCATGATGCTGGCCCTCGGCGACGCCATCGCCATCGCTCTTTTGGAGCGGCGCGGCTTTTCGGCGCAGGACTTCCATCAGCTGCACCCGGGCGGTACCCTGGGCCAGAAGCTGCAGCGGGTGAGCGAGGTGATGCACGGGACCGATGAGCTACCGCTCTGCCGGCCCGATACGCCCATGGCCGAAGCCATCCTGACCATGACCGCCAAGACCTGGGGCTGCGTAGGGGTGATCGATGAGGGCGGCGGCCTGATCGGCATCATCACCGACGGCGACTTGCGCCGACACATGGAGCAGGATCTGCTCGGGCGGACCGCCGGCGAGGTGATGACCGTCGGCCCTCAGATAATCCGCGGCCAGGCACTGGTGGCAGAGGCCATCGGCATGATGAACGCCCGCAAGATCTACTGCCTCTTCGTCGTGGAAGACGCGCCGGCGGACGAGCACACCGGAGGCCAGGCGGCGGCGCCGCGGCCGGTCGGTATCGTCCGCATCCACGACTGCCTGCGGGCCGGGTACACCTGAGGCCGGCTGTCGATGGTACAGGCCCGCGACTTCTCCAGCCCTCCTGACGGCGGCGACGCTCGGCCCCGGCGGGCCTCCTTGCTACGCCGGCGTCCGGCGGACGAAGCCCAGCCGGTCGGAGCCCGCCGGCCACCGCCCCGCCTCTCCGGACGCGACAACTACAGCCTCTTCGTCGGCATCCTGAAGGTCGTCCTGCCGGCCTTCGCCGTCGCGCTGGTTCTGCTGGTGGTGGCCTGGCCGCAGCTGGTGCCGGACGACAGCCGCTTCCGCATCGCGGTGACACAGATCTCGCTCGAGCAAGCAGAGAACCTCAGCATGTTGAACGCCCGTTACGACGGCGTCGACGAGGAGAACCGGCCGTTCAGCGTGACCGCCGATCTGGCAACCCAGGATTCGGCCGACGCCGACATCGTCGATCTGGAACTGCCCAAGGCCGACATCACCTTGGAGGACGGCACCTGGCTGGCGGTCACGGCCAAGACCGGGCGCTACCGGAGGGAGGCGGAAATCGTCGAGCTGACCGGCGAGGTCGTTCTGTTTCACGACCAAGGCTTCGAGGTGCGGACCGACGCAGCGACCATCTACCTCAACGAAGGCGACGCCGAGGGCACTTTGCCGGTGCAGGGTCACGGGCCGGCGGGGGAACTGAACTCCGAGGGCTTCGAGCTGATCAATCAGGGCGAGCGCATCATCTTCACCGGCAAGAGCCGCCTGCTTCTGCAGCCCGAGGCGCAAGAGGAGCTGCAGCAGTGAGGCCGGCCGCTTCGCTGCTCGCGCTTGTCCCGGCCGGAGGTCTGATTGCCGGACTGCTGCTGAGCGCGCCAGCGGGGAGCTTGGCCCAAGGCCTCGGCGGCAACCTACGCCAGGGCGATGAGCCGCTGGAGATCAACGCCGACGAAGGCATCGAGTGGCGCCGCGACGAACAGAAATATATCGCGCGCGGTAACGCGCGCGCGGCGCGCGGCGATATAGAGGTCTTCGCCGACATTTTGACCGCGCACTACCGGCCGGGGGAGACCGGCGATACCGAGATCTATCAGGTCGACGCCCAGGGCAACGTTCGCATCGTCACCCCCAGCGAGCGGGTCTACGGCGATCTTGCCCGCTACGACGTGGATCGCGGGCTGATGATTCTCTGGGGCGAGGATCTACGCCTGGAAACTGAGGCCGACACGCTCACCGCCGAGGACAGCCTGGAGTACTGGGAGGAGCGGCAGATCGCGGTGGCCCGCGGCAACGCCACGGCAACCCGCGAGGATCGACAGCTTCGCGCCGATCTGATGACCGCCTATTTCAAGGAGAATGCGGAGGGCGATCTCGACATCGACTACGTCAACGCCACCGGCAATGTGGAGATATCGACCGCGGCAGAGTTCGCGCGCGGCGACAAAGCAGTGTATTACGTGCAGCAGCAACTCGCGACTCTGGAGGGCGCGGTCAAGATCACGCGCGGCGAAAATCAGTTGAACGGCGGCTATGCCGAGGTCAATTTGGAGACCGGGATCAGCAAGCTGTTGGGCGCACCGCCGGGCGCCGGGGGCGATACGCGGGTTCGCGGCCTGCTGGTGCCGCGGCGCAAACCAGACGGTGCAGGCGATTCCTGAAGCGCATCGGGGGGCCATGAACGACATCAGAGACAACATCCCGGGTAGGGTCGGTCCGACCATCCATACGGAGAGGCATCCGGGTGGACAGCTGCCCGGCAAACACCCATTGGGGCATCAGCCTCCGGCGCTGGTCGCCGACAACACCGGGCTCATCGCGGTAAACGTCGGCAAGTCCTTCAAGAAGCGGCCGGTCCTGCGCGGCGTGACGATAACGCTGCAGCGCGGCGAGGCGGTCGGACTGCTCGGCCCGAACGGCGCCGGCAAGACGACCTGCTTCTATATCATCACGGGTCTGCTCGGGCCCGACTACGGCTGGATCACGCTGGACGGTCACGACATCACCGACCTACCCATGTATCGACGGGCCCGCCTGGGTATCGGATATCTGCCGCAGGAGGCGTCGATCTTCCGCGGCCTGACGGTCGAGCAGAACATCCGCGGCGTACTCGAGGTGATCGAGCCGGAACGCGAGCGCCGGGAAGCCATGCTGAACGAGCTGCTGGCGGAGTTCTCGATCACCCACCTGCGGCGCACCCCGGCCTTGGCGCTGTCGGGCGGCGAGCGACGGCGTGTCGAGATCGCCCGCGCGCTCGCCTCGCATCCCAACTTCATTCTGCTCGATGAGCCGCTGGCCGGCATCGATCCGATCGCCGTCAACGATATTCGCGACCTGGTCTCGCACCTGAAGGATCGCGGCATCGGGGTGCTTATCACGGACCACAATGTGCGCGAGACGCTGGAGATTGTGGATCGCGCGTACATCATCCATGAGGGCATGGTGCTGATGGAGGGCAAGCCATCGGAGATCGTGTCACATCAAGATGTTAGGCGTGTTTACCTTGGTGAAACGTTTAGTCTGTAAGGGTCCCGGATATGGCGGTGACCCAGCGCCTCGAACTCCGTCAGGCCCAATCACTGGTCATGACGCCGCAGCTGCAGCAGGCGATCAAGCTGCTGCAATTGTCCAACCTTGAACTCACCGCCTACGTCGAACAGGAACTCGAACGAAATCCGCTGCTCGAACGCGACGAGCGCGAGAGCGCCGCGCCGGAGTCGCGTGATGCGGCATCCGAACTGCCCGATGGCAGCGCCGGCGATAGCGGGGGCGACAGCAGCTTCGACGAGCCGAACGGCCCGCGCGACAGCGCCGAGCAAACGGCGTCGGATTCGCTGCCGCAGGAGGGCGAGGCACCGCTCGATGCCGACTACGACAATGTCTATGACGACGACGCTTCCGGCGGCTGGACACAGAGCGGCGGCGCGGGACGCAACGGTGCCGCGGCAACGAGTTTCGATGACGACGAGCAGTCGCTCGAGGAGCGCCTGAGCGAGCAGCCGACACTGCGCGCGCACCTGCTGACCCAACTGCAGCTCGCGATCAGTGATCCGGGCGAGCGTCTGATCGGCGTTCACCTGATCGATAGTCTGGACGAGGCCGGCTACGTGACCGGTGATCTTGCCGCCCTGGCCGAGACGCTCGGCTGCAATCTTGCACACGTCGAGGCGGTCCTGAAAACCGTGCAGGGCTTCGACCCGCCGGGCGTGCTGGCGCGCGACCTGAGTGAGTGCCTCGCCCTGCAGCTCGCCGACCGCAATCGCCTCGACCCAGCCATGGCCGCCTTGCTCGACAACCTGCCGCTGCTGGCCGGCCGCGAGCTCGACAAGCTGAAACGGATCTGCGGTGTGGACGACGAAGACCTGGCCGAGATGGTGGCCGAGATCCGGGCGCTCGACCCCAAGCCGGCGCTGGCGTTCGACGGCGCGCCGGTTGAGCCCGTAGTGCCCGACATCCTGCTGCGCCAGCGGCCGGACGGAAGCTGGCTCGTCGAGCTCAACAGCGACACCCTGCCCCGCGTTCTGGTCGATCAGCACTACTATGCGCAGGTCGCCAAGCAGACCCGCAGCAAGGACGACAAGACCTACCTGGCGGACTGTCTGCAGTCGGCCAATTGGTTGGTGCGCTCGCTGCATCAGCGGGCCACGACGATCCTGAAGGTGGCGAGCGAGATCGTGCGCCTGCAGGACGGCTTCTTCCGCAAGGGCGTGACGCACCTGCGGCCGCTGACCCTGCGCGACGTGGCCGAAGCCATCGAGATGCACGAATCGACGGTCAGCCGGGTCACCTCGAACAAATACATGGCGACGCCGCGCGGCATCTACGAGCTCAAGTACTTCTTCACCGCGGCGATCGCCGGCAGCGACGGCGACGTCGTATCGGCCGAATCAGTGCGCCACCGGATCAAGCGGCTGATCGAGGACGAAAGCCCGAAAGCCGTGCTGTCCGACGACACTCTGGTCAGCCTGCTGCGCGAGGACGGCATCGAGATCGCCCGTCGCACCGTCGCCAAATATCGCGAGGCCATGCGCATCCCTTCTTCGGTGCAGCGCAGACGGGAGAAATCGGCTAGGCTTTGACGAACGCGCCGCCGGGGAGAAGCTGTCCGAGGGCAGCTAGGCGGCGTGCAAAGACGACCCTTGATCGACCCCCGCCGTGGCCCCGACCGGCCCGGAAGGGGGAGCATTTCTTTTAAATAATTCAGATAATTAGCCTAACTTCGTTAACGCGTCGTTTGGGCCTCGGGCTGCTATTGACAGGGGCTCGGGGCGCCACTATGGTGCGCCCGCATTGACGGCCCGGAAAGCGACCGGTGCCCTTAAAACGGCACGAATGCCGTCACCGTTGGACTCCGAAATTCGGCACGGATGCAGCTCTCCGTCAAAGGGAAACAGCTCGACGTTGGCGACACTCTCCGCGCGCACATCGAGGAGAGTCTCGATCGCGCGTTGAGCAAGTACTTCGGCAGCGCGATCGAGGCCAACGTGACGCTGGCCCCGGAAGCGCACCTGTTCCGCGCCGTGGTGTCGGCCCATGTCGGGCGCAACATACAGCTCGAGGCGCAGGGCGAGGCCGACGACCCTTATGCGGCCTTCGATGCCGCCGCGGAGCGGCTGTCGAAGCGTCTGCGCCGCCACAAGCGACGTCTGCGCGACCAGCACAAGGAAGGCGGCAACGAACACGAGCCCCTGCAGGCGCAACAGTATATTCTGGCCGGTGACGAGAGCGACGACGACTCGGAGTCCGATGGCGAGGGCCGGCCGGCCGTCGTCGCGGAGATGGCGACGGAGATCCCGAGCCTGACGGTCAGCGAGGCCGTCATGCGCATGGATCTGGCCCAACTGCCGGCGATGATGTTTCGCAACAGCGCTCACGGAGGATTGAACATGATCTACCGCCGCAGTGACGGAAACGTTGGTTGGATCGATCCTCGCGGAAACCGCAGCGCCTAAAACCCTACCAACGCACAAGAGACAGTTATGGAAATCGCTGAAATGATCAGCCCGTCCAGTGTTATTGCCAATCTGAGGGTCACCAGTAAAAAGCAAGCACTTCAAGAGCTTGCCAAGAAGGCGGCGGAGGTCACCGGCCAGCCGGAGCGAGCGATCTTCGAGGTCTTGATCGAGCGCGAGCGCCTTGGCACCACGGGGGTCGGCAACGGCATTGCCATCCCACACGGCAAGCTGCCCGGCCTGGATCGCCTCTACGGCCTGTTCGCCCGCCTGGAAACCCCGATCGAGTTCGACGCCATCGACGAGCAGCCCGTCGACCTGATTTGTCTGCTGCTGGCCCCGGAGACCGCCGGTGCCGATCACCTCAAGGCCCTGGCGCGCATCTCGCGCCTGCTGCGCGACGGGACAATCTGCAAAAAACTTCGCGGCAGCGAGACGCCAGACGCGATCTACGCCCTGCTGACCGAGTCAACGACCAGTCACGCAGCCTGATCCTGACAATTCGTAGAAGCCGGAGCCTTCGCGCAGGCCGCGGGGGCTTCGCCGTTTGTCGTGGCCCGGGCCGTCTATGGGTGGCCCGCCAGCGGACGCCCGTCAATGGATGGAAAGCGGCTCCATCTCGTTGCGCCGGATCGCCGCTTCCGCAAGCTCGCGGTTGGCCATGACGGCGATCTGTTGACCGTCGGCAGCGTGCACGGCAAAGACCGCCTGGCCGCCCATGTTCACCGACTTGATGTAGGCGACGTCATTGACACCAAGCGCCAGGAAATCCTGGTTGGAGATCTGTTCAAGCCGTTCCGTCGTGTTCATGCCTATCCCTCCTGGATTAACGCTCGCCACCTGTCCCTCGGCCTCATGGCCGAGCCTCTCGGGCCCGATTTCACCTGTTTTTTTAGCGGAATTCCGCCAAAACCGGCATTAGGCCTAGGATTGCTTGGCCATTGCGGCCTTTTTGGGCCGACCGGCCACGGCCGTACCCTCAATTATAGCAGATTTGGACGGCTCTGACCGAATCTCGATGGTCTGCACCTTGGGCTCGACCAAAGGACGTTCCAGCTCCACGTGCAGCAAGCCGTTATCGACCGTCGCGCCGGTCACCTCGATTCCTTCGGCCAACACGAAACTACGCTGGAACTGCCGCGCGGCGATGCCTTGATGCAGGTAGACGCGGTCACCATCGGGCGTCTGCTTGCCACGAATGACCAGCTGGTTGTCCTCGATCTGGACTTGCAGGTCGTCCGGCGAAAAGCCCGCGACCGCGATCGTGATGCGCAGCCGATTCTCGGACAGTTGTTCGACGTTGTAGGGCGGATAGCCGTCGGCGGCGCTCTTGGAGATGCGATCCACGGCGCGCTCGAAGTGATCGAAGCCGAGCAGGAGCGGTGAGTTGAAAAGCGACAGACGTGTCATGTCGGAGCGTCCTCCTCGAGCGTGAGCAAGGGCTGCCGTTGCAGTTCGCGTCCCGGATCCGCGGCGGCGGCCTCCCGGTAACGCAGCGGCCCGATTCCGGCGCCGCTGAGCTATAAGGTGGGATCTCAAGCCGCCGGCTTCAAGTTCGTCTGTTACGGCACTGCATTCCCGGGAACGTGAGCAGCGGCAGGGAGAGGATTAGCCTAGACTTCTTCCCAGACGTCGACGGCGGTTGAGACGCGAGCCAGGTCCCTTGTCCTTCCTCCTGAAACACCTGCGCCACATCGGGGTCGGGCTTTGCCTGGCCCTGCAGTGCGCCCCGGCCGGCGCCGCCGGACCGGCAGACGACCTGGTGACCGTTCCCGGCGGTCGCTTCGTCATGGGCGATTCGGAGGGCGAGCCCAACGAAGCGCCCAAGGAGGTCACCGTCGCGCCCTTCCGGTTGATGCGCCACGAGGTCACCAACGACCAGTGGCGCGCCTTCGCGGCGGCAAGCAACCATACGAGCGACCCGGAGCGCCGCGACTGGGGTTGGGTTTGGGATGGCCGCTGGCAAAGGGTAACGGGCGCCGACTGGCAGCATCCGCAAGGACCCGAGAGCAGCGCTGAAGCGGCGGCCGACCATCCGGTGGTGCAGGTCTCCGCCCGCGACGCCGCCACGTTTTGCGCCTTCTACGGCCTGCGGCTGCCGAGCGAGGCAGAGTGGGAGTTCGCCGCCCGCGGCCACGACGGCCGCCGATACCCCTGGGGCGATGCGGCCCCAGTCCAAGGCGACGAAGCCCAGGCCAACTTCGGGACTATCGGCTGTTGTGCCGCCGACTCGGGCGACGGCTACCGGACGACGGCGCCGGTTGGCAGCTTTCCCGCCGGCCGTTCGCCCTTCGGACTGGACGACATGGCCGGCAACGTCTGGGAGTGGACGGCCAGCCCCTTTCCCGGCCGGCCCGATCAAGTGGCGCTGCGCGGCGGCGGCTGGGGCAACAACCCCTACTGCCTGCGCGCCGCCTACCGACACAACAACCCGCCCGACATCGGCCTCGACATGGTCGGCTTCCGCTGCGCCGCCGATCCGCTCTAGTTGCCCACCCAGACGTACTCAAGAAGCGCCCTACACGAGACGTACAGTCCATCCCGCATAGATAGTTAGCGGAATGCTAACCCTTGCCCTCCAGGTTGTTAACGCCCGTACCCGGAGTAGCGATGAGATCGGTGCGGCGGCGTAGTCCCCCTTTGACGCAAACTGACAATCCGCTCGCGTCCAGTCCGGATCGAGGGTAGAGAAAGGCGGTTGCAAGCACAGGCTTGTTCGGTTTTGACGGAGACGGTCGTGAGCAAAAGATCGATCGGCGTGATCGGCGCCGGAGTGATGGGCACGGGTGTCGGACAGGATCTGGCGCAGAACGGGTTCGAGCCGATCATCGTCGACGCCACGCAAGACGTCCTCGACAAGGCCCGGCGCTCGATCCGCCAGGCCATCCGAGCACAGACGCTGATGAAAGGCGACGGCACGAGCGAGCCCGCCGGCGACGTTCTGGGGCGCATCACCTTCACCACCGACTACCAGGCCCTGTCGGCCACCAACTTCGTCATCGAGAACGCCACGGAAGACGCTACCGTGAAGCGGGACATCTATGCCGAGCTCGACCGCATCTGCCCGGAAGCCTGTATCTTCATCGCCAACACATCCTGCATTCCGATCACCCGGCTCGGCGGTTTCACGAACCGGCCGCAACAGGTGATCGGCGTGCATTTCATGAACCCGGTGCCCTTGAAGAAGACGGTCGAGATGATCCCCGGCGTCCACACGACGCCTGAGACGGTCGAGAAGACGAAGGCCCTGATGGCGGACTTGGGCAAAGCCTGCGTCGTAGTCGGCGACTCGCCGGGCTTCGTATCCAACCGCGTGTTGATGTTGACGGTCAACGAGGCGATCTTTCTGATCCAGGAAAGCGTGGCCGAGCCGAAGGACGTTGACGAAGTCTTCCGAGCCTGCATGGGTCACAGCATGGGGCCGCTCGAAACCGCCGACCTGATCGGCCTGGACACGATTCTGAACTCGCTCCTGGTACTCTACGATTACCTGGGCGATCCGAAGTTTCGCCCCTGCGCGCTGCTCACCAAGATGGTCGATGCCGGCCAGCTCGGACGGAAGAGCGGACAAGGTTTCTACAGCTACGCCTGAGGACAGCACGAGAATGTCGAGCCCGGATACCAAAGGACAGATCCGCACCTATCTGGAGCGGGTGATTCAGAACGCCGAGATCAAGGACGACGACGACATTTTCGAGAATGGCTTCGTCAATTCCCTCTTTGCCGTGGAGCTGGTGGCCTTCACCGAGAACACCTTCGACATCGAGGTGGAAGACGAGGATCTCGACCTGGCCAACTTCAATTCGATCGACGCGCTGGTCGGTTTCATCGAGCGGAAGCGGGCGGCGGCGTAACATTCCGCGCATGACCGAACCACTGGAGAACCTGACACGGTCCGCGTTTCGGCGTTTCGTCGAGCAAGAGGTACGGCCGCGGGCCGCCGCCATCGACCGAGAAGAGGCCTTCCCGGAAGAGCTAATCGGCAAACTTGCCGCGGCCGGCTACCTGGCCCCCTGGCTGGCGCCGGAGCAGGGCGGGCAGGCCATGGACTGGCAAGGCTACGGGGTCCTCACGGAAGAGGTCGGCAGCGCCTGCTCCTCGACCCGCAGCCTGCTCACCGTGCACGGTATGGCCGCCTATGCGCTCCAGCGCTGCGGATCGCGCTCGCTCAAGGAAACGCTGTTGCCACGCCTGGCCCGCGGCGAAGTCATCGGCGCCTTCGCCGTCAGCGAGCCGGAGGTTGGCAGCGACGCCGCTCACCCACAGACGACGGCGACAGCCACACCGGATGGCTACAGACTGAGCGGCCGCAAGAAATGGATCACCTTCGGCGAGCGCGCCGATCTCTTTCTGCTGCTGGCGGCGAGCGACAAGGGGCCCACGGCCTTCCTGCTCGACGCCGAGACGCCCGGCCTGACGGTGACGCCGATCCGTGGCATGCTCGGTACCCGTGGCTCGATGATCGCGGCGCTGGAGCTCGACGATTGCCGAGTGCCCGAGGAAAGACGGATTGGGCGCGACGGTCTCGGCTTCACCATGGTGATTTCGACCGCCCTCGACCTGGGGCGTTACTCGGTGGCCTGCGGCTGCGTCGGCATGCTGCGCGCCTGCCTCGAGGCGAGCGTCGCGCATAGCGCCACGCGCCAACAGTTCGGTAGCGAGATCCGCGAGCATCAGCTGGTGCGGCGCCTCATTACCGACATGCTGACCAGCCTGCGCTGTGCCGAGCTCTTGTGCCAGCGCGCCGGCAAACTGCGCGACGAGCGCGCGCCTAACGCGCTGGCCGAGACCATGATCGCGAAGTACTACGCCTCGACAGCCGCGAAGCGCGTAGCGGACGACGCGGTGCAACTGCAGGGCGCGCTCGGCTGTAGCCAGGAAAGCGATGTCGAGCGCTTTTACCGGGACGCAAAGGTGATGGAGATCATCGAGGGCAGCAATCAGATCCAGCAGATCACTATCGCCGACTTCGCCTATCAGAAACCCGACCCGGTGCAGGTCTAGCGGGAGGCGCCATGACCGACAGGGGCAACAGCAAAACGGTGAAATGCATCGTCTGGGATCTGGACGAAACGCTGTGGGACGGCGTGCTGCTCGAAGGCGAGGTCGCCCTGCGGCCAGAGGCCGCTGCAGCCATCAAGGCACTCGACGAGCGCGGCATTCTGCACTCAGTCGCCAGCAAGAACGACCGCGCGCTGGCCATGGAACAGATCGCCGCCTTCGGCCTGACCGACTACTTCCTCTGCCCGCAAATCAGCTGGGACCCCAAGTCGCGCGCCGTCGAGCGGATCGCAGAGCGGCTCAACATCGGTATCGACAGCCTCGCCTTCATCGACGATCAGCCCTTCGAGCGCGAAGAGGTGCGCTTCGCCCATCCGCAGGTCCGCTGTCTGGATTCCCGTGTCGATCTGGAAGGGCTGATCGATCGGCCGGAGATGAAGCCGCGCTTCGCCACGGAAGACCAGAAGCGTCGCCGCCTCATGTACCAGGAGGACTTCTCGCGCCAGGCCGCCGAGGAATCCTTCGAGGGCACGGCGGAAGCCTTCCTCGCCTCGCTCGGCATGCAACTCCGCATCGCGCCGGCGGTGGACGACGACCTGCAGCGGGCCGAGGAGCTGACGCAACGGACGCACCAGCTGAACTCGACCGGCTACACCTACGACTACGACGAGCTCGCAGCCCTGCAGCGCTCGCCCGACCACCTGCTGCTGGTGGCGCAGCTACACGACAAGTTCGGCGACTATGGCAAGATCGGCCTGGCTTTGGTCGAGAACGGTAGCGACTGTTGGACGCTCAAGCTGTTGCTCATGTCCTGCCGGGTCATGACCCGCGGAGTCGGCTCCGCCCTGCTGTGCGACATCATGCGCCGTGCCAAGGCGGCCGGCGCTCGGCTGCAGGCGGAGTTTCTGGAGACCCAGCGCAACCGCCCGATGAAGATCACTTTCCGATTCGCCGGCTTCAAGCCGGCCGGGCAACGGGGCGACCTGGTCCTCTTCGAGCGTGACCTGGCGGAGATCCCGCCGCTGCCCGGCTACATGGACGTGGTTGCCGTTGATCGCGAGTCGCTACCGGCGGAGGATCTCGCCGGATAGTACGGCCCGACGGCGCCGTACCGCGCTTCAGTAGGCGTCGGAATCCAGCATCCAGAGATCCCAGTTTGCGAGATCCAGCAAGGAGCGGCCGCTCGGACCCGAGCCGGGCCAGCAGCGCCGCCATCTCCTGCGGCTGCGGTTCTGTGGTAAGCGTGATGCAACCCCGCCGACTTCCCTCGGCATCGAGACTGCCTTTGGCCCCGCGGCGGTCGAGCGTGCGGAAGGGATTGCTCTCTGCCGCCGTGGCGAGCCGCGCCGTTCCGCTGGCGCAGGCTCTCGAGGGCACCTGTCAGCAACGGCACGCGTTTCGCTAGCGGGTAGGCACCGCGCAAGGACGCTCGGCGCGACGGGTCCCGGCACCAGGATCCATAGGACGGCAAGGCCTTCCAGCCCATCAGTCGCGATGCCATGAAGGTGCCCGGCCGGGCGCTGATGTTCAAAGCGTAAAGGAAGCCTTGCTCGCGCAGCTAGGAAAAGGCGGCATGGGTAAGATCGCGGAACAGCCGAAAGCTGCGGTGCTCCGGATCGATGTAGCTGTTGTCGAAACAGGGCAGCACGATCGGCTCGCTCCCAGCGCCGATGTGCCAGCACGAACCGTGCAAACCGCGCATGCCGATCGCACGGCCTCGATGGAAGGCGACGTAGATGAGTGGCGGCTGGTCGGCGAGATAGGGATTCGCCCAGTACTTCCAATGCAGGTAGGCGGCATTCAGATCCCGGTCGGGGCCGCAGGTATGGACCAGCAGCCCAAGCACCTCGTCTTGGAGATCCGGGCCATAGCGGACGATCTCGTAATCTGCACTCTTCACCACGCGGCGCGCCTGCCTCGCGGATCCTTCCGGTACGTCACGACCTATGCGACTGGCGTAGGACGTCTGGTCAGGGCGCAGAGCGCGAGCTCCGGGGTCGGATCAGGCCACGCCGATGCGCGGCTCGCCATCTTTCGACGGACCGAATGCCTTGTCGAGCAGCCGGGTGCTGTCTTCCGCCGTGTTGATGCACTCGGTCAAGAGACCGAGGATCTTGATATTGTTCTCCAGCACTTGCCGCGCTTGGACACGGTCGTCCTGAACGATCTTGGTCGCCCGTTTGATGATGTCGTTGCGAATGACCGTCAGGATTTCCTCCAGCTTGTAGCCGTCCGGATTTTCATCGGTCACCAGAAAATGTGTCATGATCAAACCTCAAGGGTTGCAACAGCGCTTATCGGACGCTCAACAGGACTAGCAGAATTTGGTTGAGACAGTCTGAACGCTACGTTGGTACGCCTATGTCTTTTCGACAGCTCCGCACCGCACGCGAACTAGTTCACTGTAGGCAGACGTTTAGTCCGGACCTTCCAGGAACTGCTTCAGGACCAGCGCGCTGTTGCGTGCCTCGTCGCGGGCGGCGTAGACGAGGGTTACCGGCCCGGCGGACCAGAGGTCGCGCATTGCCTGCACGGCGCTTGGCGCCTCCCGCAGTTCCTCAAGATAACGCGCCTGGAACTCCTCCCAAAGTTCCGGGCGGTGGCCGAACCACTTGCGCAGTGCGGGGCTCGGCGAGATGTCCTTGAGCCAATGGTCGACGGCGGCAGCCTCTTTCGTCAGGCCGCGCGGCCAGAGTCGCTCGACCAGCACGCGCGTGCCGTCGTCGTCCTCCGGCGGCAGATAGACCCGTTTGAGACGAAGCGGATGCTCAGGCACGGCGGTAGGGCGCCTTAATGGCTCGCTTTGACGTGCGGTTCCGATTCGCCTTCCGTATCGCGCAGAATCTGCCGGCCAAGCACCTCGACCTCGGCCTTCAGCTTGTCGATCTCGGCGCCCTGCCGAACCACTTCGTCGTTCAGCTCCTCGATGGTCTTCTGATTCAGGGCAACCTGGCTTTCAAGCTCGACCATCCGTGCATCCATCGACGTTTCGCTCATGACACCACCCATTGCTTGCACCACTTCACCGAAAAGCTAGCCAACCAGGATGACCGATGAGGGCAGACCTGCCAGCACCTTTTCGGTGTCGATCGCGCCGCCCCGCGCACCGGCGCGCTCCAGTACCACGACACCCGCCGTCCGGCGGCCGAGCTGCTCGGAGAGCTTCTCCGGGTCGTCCGCCGCGGGCTGTTCGAGTTTGGCCTTGAGATCCTGCCCGGCCAGCCAGGCTTTCGCCTCGGCGAGGCGCTCGGCATCGCTGGCGAGAATCTCCAGGTCGCGACCGTGCAGCCGGGCGAGGGAGGCGCCGAACGCCAAGGCCCGTTCGTTACCTTCGTAGAGAACCACGACGGGCAGGCTGGGCGCTTCGTCGCGGCGCATCACCAGAACCGAACAGGGCGCCTGGCGCGCCATCAAGCGCGCCGTGGCGCCGAGACGTCCGCGCTGTGAGGCACGACCGACCGTGCCCAGGGCAAGCAGGTCGCAACTGCGCGCTTCGGCCAGAAGGGCCTCGGCCAGGTTGCCTCGGGCCACTCGGAAGGAGGCCTGCACTCGCCAACGCTCGGCGACGGCGGTCAGCGTAGCTCGCGCCTGCGCCGCCCAAGCCTTCAGCCCTTGCTCCATAAGGCTCTGGTCAAGCCGGTCGAGCATGAAATCGCTGCTGCGGATGACGCGGGTCATCGGCAGGGCCGCCGCCTCGAGCAGCTCGCTCTCTTCGACGAAGAGCCCGACCAGCTCGGCCTCGCTCTGGGCCGCCAGGCGAGCCGCGGTCTCAAGCGCCGCGCGACACTCCGCCCCGGGATCGAGGGCGACCAAAACCCGCTTCAAACCATGGGCGTTTGGGCTTGCGGCCTTGGGCGATGTCATGATTCGCTGGCCTCTCTGTCGCTACGACCGAAGGCGCGGCGCGCCTCGGCAAGCTGAATCAGGCGCGCCTCCACCAGATGGTTGATTGTCCCGTCTGGGAAAGCGCCATCGGCGCCGCGCTCACCGGCCGGCATTCCCGTTAGTATCTCGATACCCTGGGCGATCGTTTCAACCGCGTGAATGCGGAAGCGCCCAGCGCCGGCCGCCTCAACGACCCGGCGATCCAGCATCAGGTGCTTCACGTTGGCAGCCGGGATCAGCACTGCCTGCTCTCCGGTCAGGCCGCGCGCGTCGCAGAGGTCGAAGAAGCCCTCGATCTTCTCGTTGACCCCGCCGATCGCCTGCACCCGCCCGTACTGGTCGACCGAGCCGGTGACGGCGAAGCCTTGCTTGATCGGCACCTCGGCAATGGCCGACAGCAGCGCGTAGAGCTCGGTGGAGGAGGCGCTGTCGCCGTCGACTCCACCGTAGGACTGCTCGAATACTAGGCTGGCGGCGAGCGACAGCGGTCGTTCTGGCGCATAGTGCGCGCTGAGATAGCCGCTCAGGATCAGCACGCCCTTGGAATGCAACGGCCCGCCCAGGGCGACCTCCCGCTCGATGTCGATCACCTCGCCTTTGCCGAGGCGAATTCGCGCGGTGATGCGGCTAGGCCGACCGAAGGCGAAGCCGCCGAGCTGCATGACCGAAAGCCCATTTACCTGACCGATTGCCGTGCCGTCGGTATCGATCGTGACGGTTCCGCGGCGGATCTCCTCCTGGATACGTTCGCGCACGCGGTCCAGACGGTAGATTTTGGCGTCTATGGCGCGCTGCATGTCTTCGGTCGCTATCTGGCTGCGGTTCTCGACGCCGGCCCAGTAGTCGGCCTCGCGCAGGACGTCGGCCAGCTCCTCCAGCTGCGTGGACAGCCGTTCCGCGTCGCCCGACTGGCGGGCACTGAACTCAAGCGCCCGGGCAACGCCGCTGCAATCCAAGGGGCGCAGCTGCTCGCGCCTGGCAATCGTTGCGATCAGGCGGGCGTAGAGCAGATTGTTCTCATCGCTCCGCTCGATGCGCTCGTCGAAGTCGGCGGCGACCTTGAAGAGGCGGCCGAAGTCGGGATCGAGCTCGGACAAGAGGTAGTAGAGCCGCCGTTCGCCGACCAGCACGATCTTCACGTCGATCGCGATCGGTTCCGGCTCGAGCGTCACGGTGCTCAGGAGGCCCATGGCCTGCGCCGCCGGTTCGATACGGACCTCCCCTGCCTTGAGCGCACGCTTCAAACCTTCCCACGCCATGGGGCGGGTCAGCAGCTTATGGGCATCGAGGATCAGGTAGCCGCCGTTGGCGCGGTGCAGGGCGCCGGCACGGATAAGATGGAAGTCGGTCACCAGCGTGCCCATCTCAGCCCGATGCTCGATCCGGCCCAACAGGCGGTCATAGGTGGGGTCGTCCTCGTAGACCACCGGCGCGTGGTTCTGCCCGGCATTATCGACGATCAGATTGACGCGGTAGCGGCGGAACAGCGGATGGCCGTCCGCAGTTTCCGCCGAAACGCCGTCCGGCCCAGCCTTCTCCGGCGCGGCGATGATGGTCTCGACGTTCTCGATGACGTCGCGGCTGACATCGTCCAGGTAGCTCAGCACCTCCGGAAGGTCTTCGTAGCGGGCGCGCAGGGCCGCGATCATATGCCCCACGGCGAACATAGCGGTCTCGTCGTTCAGCTTGCGCAGCTTGTCGCGGGTCTCCTTCATCCAGAGCGGCGTTTGGCGAAGCTCCTCCTGCAGCTTTTTCTGCAGCTCCTCGATCGCAGTCTCGATGCGCTTCTGCTCCGCCTCGGGAAAGCTCTGGAAGACCTCCGGCGTAACCACCTTGCCCTCGCTGACCGGCGCAAAGACGAAGCCGGCCGGCGTGCGCATGAGGGCAATGTTCTGCGCCCGCCCTTCCTCCTCGACCGCGGCCATGGCCTGTTCCTGACGTTCCTTGAAGGCCTCTTCGATAACCTGCCGGCTGGTCCGGTACTGATCGCCTTCGAAGGCGCTGCGCAGCGCAGCGCGCAGCTCATCGGCGAAGCGCGCCATGTCAGCCTGGAAGACAGCACCGCGCCCAGCCGCCAGGCGCAACACCTGAGGCTTGCGCAGCTCGCGGAAGTTGCTGATGTGGCACCAGTCGAAGGGCGCCGCGCCGCGCTTGGCCTCGGCATCAAGGTGATGACGCACAAGGGTATGCTTCCCGGTGCCGTCCGGCCCGAGCGCAAAGAGGTTGTAGCCCGGCCGCTCCATACCGATCGAGAAGTGGATCGCCTCCACTGCCCGATCCTGGCCGATCGCATCGGCCAAGTCCTCCAGCTCCTCGGTTGAGCGGAAGGTCAGGCGCTTGGCGTCGCAGCGCCAGCAGAGGGCGTCGAGGGAAAGAGGCTGCAGGTCGCCGGGATCACTGGCCATGGCGCGTACCTTCGTGGTGACGGACGGGACCAAACCTAGCGCCTTCGCGCCTGCACCGTCGAGCGCACTGTATCGTCCAGATCGTCCAGCTGCCGCGCGGTCATTGATTCGGGGCAAGCACCCGGCGCAGCACAAAGCGGCCACGATCAGGTCTCCCGGATGCAACGGCGCAACGGCTTCACCTGCGGCGAGGCTTAGCCTAAAGTCGGCCCATACCGCAGGGTCAAGAACGAGTTCGGACTGGCGCACGATGGGGAACCGACAGTCAGATCACCGGGCGAGGGATGCCGCAACCGGATTGAGGCGGCGTCCGCCGTGGCCCTAGACGCGCCACGTAGCCGCCCGATCCGGGAGCTTCCAGCCGCGCAACGCTGCGGCGTCGAGATAGCGGCGCGGCTGTCGGGCAAGCGTGCCGCAGTCTTCCTCGACTACGACGGCACCCTGGCGGCGATCGCTGAACACCCGGACCTCGCCCTGCTCGACCCCGAGACCCGCACGGTGATGCGCGATCTGGCCGAACGCTGCTTCGTTGCGGTGGTCAGTGGGCGCGACGTCGACGATGTGCGGGCGAAGATCGGCCTCGAGGCGCTGGTCTACGTCGGCAGCCACGGCTTCGACATCGAAAGCCCGGACGGCCGCGCCGGACCGCAGCAGGGCGGCGCCGAACACCGCCCGGCCCTTGATGCCGCTGAGGCCGCCTTGCGGGAGCGCTTGGCCTCGCTGCCGGGCCTGCTGCTGGAACGCAAACGCTTCTCGCTCGCCGTGCACAGCCGTCAGGTCGCCGAGGAGCGAGAGAGCGAGATCGCCAATGCGGTCGAGGATGTCCTGGCCGAGCAGCCATGCCTGGCCGTGGTCCGCGGCAAGAAGGTCTTCGAGCTGAGGCCGGCGGTCGATTGGCACAAGGGCAAGGCGGTGCTCTGGCTGCTGCAGTTCCTCGGGACCGACGCGCAGGAGATCCTGCCGATCTACATTGGCGACGACATCACAGACGAGGATGCCTTCCAGGCCCTACAGGGGCGCGGCCTGGGCATCGTCGTCGGCGACGGGGTCAGCGCCGAGAGCAGCCGCGTAAGCTTCGCCGCCTATGCGCTGGCCGGGCCGCGCCAGGTGCGCGCCTTTCTCGAGTTCCTGGTTGCCCTGCAGCGGGGTTCGGATGCCAAGGACGCCGCGGCCCAGCTTGAGGCCTGTGCATAGTTTCAGCCGGCCAGACTGCGCCAGGCCTCCTCGCACTCCTCGCAATCGGAGCCTCTGGGGTGAAGGAAACAGGTCGGCTCTTGCGCGAGGTGTTCGCAGGCGACCGAGACCACATCGCGGGCCCGCATCAAACGGCAGTGGGCGTTGCCGACCTGCCCTTCCGACTGCAGGCGGCGGGACCGCAACCAGTCGTCCAACAGGGCGAAACCCTGGCAGCAGTGATCGTTCTCCTCGTAGTCGACGCGCTGCGGAGCGCCATTCCGGCGTAGCGTGATGTGCTTGGTCGCACGGTAAGGCACTCCGGCGATCAGCTCGGCCAGATGCAGGGTGGTGTTGGCGTCCTGATCGGCGCCGAGCAGAAGGACTTGCCCGTCAAGCTCCCACACGCGTCCGATGGGGCTTTCGGGCCCATGTGGGGGAAAGGCGACCGGATCCGCCGTAACCTGCGCGGCCTGCGGGCCGAGAGCCGCGAAGGCGAAGGGGTGATCGCTGCGCAGGACCTGCGGTTGCCGCCAAAAGCTATCAGCAACAATCCCAAGGTCTTCCGCCGCTGGAGTCGCGGTCGGGTCGAACACCTCGTCGTCGTTGCGGGTGAAGGATGGCATGACCAAGGTCCCGCGTGGCCCAACCGCCCGTCTCAGCCCTTCGATTAGGCCCTCCGGCCCGCCCTCGACCGGCCGTGTCGCGCGATAGGAGGCGTGCACCAGCAGCAGGGCGCCGTCCCCCACGCCGAGCGCGAGGATCTGCGCCGCCAGAGTGTCCGGCGTATACGGCCCTGGCAGTGCCGTGGCGTTGCCCATCCTGAAGCTTCGGTGGTTTCTCGACTGTGCTCGCGGGAAAGGCGAGCGAACCAGAAAACGGCGCACAAAGAAAGGCGGCTCGTAGGCCGCCTTTCCGTGATCGGGCCACGCGATGGCCCCTAATTCATCGTATCAGCGCAGGCAGAAGAGGCTGCTCCGCTGCCCACGATGCGTACCAGAGACCATCGGCGTGGCACCACCATCACTAGACATTGGATCACCTCCTTTCCATTGTTGAAGCCCGGTTCCAGGTACCCTGCCCGGGCTGATTCGTCAACCGGGCGGGCTGGGCCTGTTCAATGCAGCCGGATCAGCCCCGCCTTCGCCACGCCTTCGATGAGCCGCTCCACGTCGGCATCATTGCGGAAGGGCTCCTTGCGGGCGAAGGCCTCCCAATCGAGGTCCGGCGCTTCCTGGCGCAGACTGGCAACGGCCGCTGCGATCGCGGCCTCGTTGCCCTGGTGTCCGTGGCAGGCAGCGAGCCAGAAGCGCACCCAGAGCGGTGGGTCGGCGATGCGGCCGAAAGCGGCTATGGCATCTTCGTAGCGGCCGGCGGTGGCAAAAGACTGGCCCAGGTCCTCGCAATACCAGTCCGGGTGATAGGGGTTAAGCTGCATCGCCGATTCGATCCAGGCGATCCCTTCGTCGGGCTGACCGATGAAGGTCAGCAGCATGCCCATGTTCGTCATGATGTCGGCGTCGTTGGGATTCTGTTCGACGCAACGCCGATGGTGGAAGATGGCCGGCTCGAAGTTCTTGCGATGCAACTGCACGCGGCCCAGCACCATGTGGCAGCGGCTCTCCTGGTCGTCCAGGGTGATGGCTCGGTGGGCATAGTCGTAGGCCCGCTGATCGATCGGCTCGGTCGTAACCGCCCAGAACCAGTCGTGCAGGTAGGTCGTGGCCAGGTAGGCAAAGGCCAGTGCGAACTCCGGATCGAGCTCGCCGGCTTTGGCGAACAATCGCTGCGCCTCTGCGTTCTCGTCCCGCTGGTAACGGTTGAAGTGCTGGATACCCTGCAGCAGGTAGTCGTAGGCGACCATGTTCTGGGTCGGCTTGCGCTTCGCTCGCTGCAGCGCGTCGAGCTCGACCCGGCCGACCACGCGGGAGACGATGGTGCGGGTCACCTCGTCCTGAACCGCAAAGATGTCCTCGATTTCGCGGTCGTAGCGATTGGCCCAGAGGTGCGTGCCGCCTTCGGCCTCTATCAGCTGCACGGTCACGCGCACCCGCTTGCCAGACTTGCGCACGCTGCCCTCGACGACGTAGCGCGCGCCGAGCTTACGGCCGACCTCGGCGATATCGACCGGCGTGCCCTTGAAGGTGAAGGTGGAGTTGCGCGCGATCACCCGAAGTGAACGGAAGCGGGTCAGGTCGGTGATGATGTCCTCGGTGATGCCGTCGGAGAAGTAATCCTGCTCTGTGTCGGCTGTCATATTGGTGAAAGGCAGCACGGCGATCGACGGCTTTTCCTGCCGGCGACGCACCGGAGTCCGCGCCGGCATGCTTCCGGGGACGTTTCCGGGATTGCAGCCGTCCCAGCGCCAGACGCGCAGCGGCCGAGAGATGTTCTTCAGACTGACCTCGCCCGCGTCGATGAAGGTGATGCCGACCTTGCCGCTGACCTGGGCATAAACGACATCCGAGGTCAGGATGCCGCCACTCGGCGCCTGCGCCTCAAGCCGAGCGGCGATGTTCACACCGTCGCCGAAGATGTCGTCGTCCTCGATGATGATGTCGCCCAGGTTGACGCCGATGCGCATCTCGATGGGCTTTGCTTCACCCGAGCCCCTGGCCGCCTGCACATTTCGCTCTGCCATCGCGCGCTGAATATCGATGGCGCATTCCACGGCATCGATCACGGAGCTGAACTCGGCTAGGGCGCCGTCGCCGGCCATGCGCACGACACGCCCATGATGCTCGGCGATCCGGGGGTCGACGATGTCGTGCCAAATCCCCTTCACCGCCGCAATGGTGCCGGCCTCGTCTTCGGCCATGAGACGACTGTAGCCAGCCAAATCGGCTGCCACGATCGCCGCCAGCCTACGCGTCACCCGGGATTCCGGCATCTTCGCTACACCCCAATCCCACAACTCGGCCCGGCATTGCGGGCCGCCCCGCCGTCTGCGGTATCGGCTGCACGATCAAAGATGCTTTTCGCGAGCCTACCGCGCAAGTCCGCGAAAGGTCCTAGATGAATAAATCTCACTATGGACCAATTACGCATGGACAATTTGGTCCAATGCGACGGTCAAGGACGAAATCTCACGCGCCCCTGCGGGGCCTCTAGGCGTCTTCGTGCGACGGCTTCTCGCGCAGTACGCGGCGCACCGAATAGGCCAGGTCGACCATTTCGCGATGCGCCGGGCTGTTCGGCGCGAAATCGCCGATCCATTGGCCAAAGGCGACGGAATCGGCGAAGGCGACGCGCTGGCAGATGGCCGGCCCGACCGCTTCGCCGAGGTGCTTGAGGATGGCCTCGATGGTGCGCCCGGTGGCAGTCGAGCGGTCGACCCGCGAGGGCACCAGGAGGCATTTTGGCCCTTTGTCCTGGCGCGCCGCACGGGCCTCGGCGATCAGTTCCAGCGCCGGCTTGGTGGCGGAGACGTCGGCCGCCGAGGCGGTCACCGGCACCAGCACCAGGTCGGCCGCCCAGACCGCCGCCCGCGTCGCCAGGCCGACATGCGGCGGGCAGTCGATCACCACGTAGTTGGCCTCGACGGCCTTGAGGTCGGTCAGCCAGGCACGGGCGAAGCGTCCGTCCTTGACCGCACGGCGGCGAGCGAGGCGACCGAAAATCCCGCTCTTCTCGTCTTCGTCTTCGAGCGGCATGGCGCGCAGCTCGACCGGCAGACTGCCGATGTTGCTCCAGAAACTGCTGGTCCCCTGACTGTCGGCGTCGATCACCACCGCCGTGCGGTCCGGCCCGCGCAGACCGCAGGCCAGGTTGACGGCAATTGTCGATTTGCCGACGCCCCCCTTCAGATTGGCGATCGCGATGACCTCAGCCATCGATACGGACCGGCCGACGCGCCGTCAGGGCCATTTCGGGGACCTCCCACAAACCACGGGCGATTCGGTGATCGGGGAGGTCACCGAGGCCACCTCCGGCGGGCCGCGGTATGCCGGCCCCGATTCGAGGGGTCCTTGCGCCTTGGTCCGCCGATCTCCCCCACCCGTTCTGAGCCGATTGAACGCGATTGCTCTGGGAGACGCAAGATGGGCCTGCCGGCGATGGCCACTAACGGTTGTCGCGCATGGCTCGAGGGCGCCGACCTCCGATCACCGCCAGCGAAACAGGGGCGCAGGCCCGCCGCCTTGGGGTCGGTGCTGCCGACACAAGAGATGATGCCACGCAAGGGGAAAAAAGGCGCCTGCAGCCAGCGTCGGCCGTTCGGCTCGCCGTCCTGCGCTCCCCAATGGGTGGCACGCGCAGAGCCGAGCGCAGGTCCCGGAAACGAAGCAGGCAATGGCGAAAGCGCGCCGTGCCGAAGCGGGCGCGCTGCCAAACGATGTCGTGCCTAAATCAGCGACCCGAGGACAGCCACGCCATCACGCCGCCGAAAATTACAAAACTGGCGACCACGCCGGACAGAAAGATGATTTCCCAGGTTTCCATGAAGTTTGCTCCACTGCCTCGAAACGGGGGCATCCGTGGGCGCATGGAAACAGCAAGCGATATCAATCCTCTTTGATCTACATCAACGACAAGACGATTGGCACGCAACTGGGCACGGCGGCGCCGCCTACTCCGCCGCCAGACCGCCTTTGCGGCGTGGCATCTCGCCGCGGATGACGTAGGCGAGGGTCTCGACGACCTGCTCCGGCGTCGCACAGGTCGCGAGCGCCGCGGCATCGACCTCCTTCAGAGCGTGGTTCAGGCTCTCGTCGTGGAGGGTGACCAAGGCCTTGCCCAGGGCCGCGGCCGTGCCGGCGTCGAAGGCGGCGTTCCACTGGCGGTACTTATCGCCAAAGCGAACCACCACCACATCGGCCTCGCCGATCAAGGTGCGGGTGCGGATGGCGTTCATGGCCGCGCCCTTGCGGTCGTGCCAGAAGGCTTTGTCCTCGGTACCCAGAATGGCAACGCCGCAATCGTCGCTGTCCTCATGGACGGTGATTGGCGAGTCGATCCGGACCGGCAGGCTGGCGGCGGCAATGCCTTGGGCGATGCGCTCGCGCCAGTCGCTGTGGATCTCGCCCGAGAGATAGACTTTCCAAAGACGTTCGCTCATGGCGCTGGTTCCTTGTTTACTGTCCGGGACGCTGTGCCCGGATTTGGCTCGGTCATATCACGCGACGTCCGAGAGGCAAGGCTGGATGGCGGGCGCTCCGATCGGCACGCTGTCGCAGCTCCAAGCCGCCCTTTTTCGCCCGGGGGGCGGATGGCTTCGGCGCGAGGGCGTCATTCGGATCTAGACGAACGCGGCTTCGCCGCGTTGGCGCCCTGCGGGCGATCACGCTCATAAAATCGATTCACTGGATCGATTTTACGAGCGTGATGGTGGAGCCGAGGGGAGTCGAACCCCTGACCTTCGCATTGCGAACGCGACGCTCTCCCAACTGAGCTACGGCCCCACGAGGCTGCGGCAAGAACGGCGGCGAAAGGCCGCTCTGCCGGCTTCGAGCGCGCGGATAATGGGGAGAAGCGCCTATCCTGTCAAGCGATCGAGGCCGGCGGCCGGCACCTCCCGCCGGGTCCTCCGAGAAAGCTTGTAAGCGCCGGAAAAGGCGGCTATTCGGCGGTCTTCCGGAGGCTGCCGGCGCCTTGTCTCGCCCCGGCGCGGCCACTATGGTAGCGGCGTTTTGCGGGGTGCCGGATCGTCACCAGGGTCGTTCCCCGGGTCATCCCCAGGGCCGCCGCGGCAGGAGGGTTTGCGTTGATTATTCTTGAACCGCTCATTCGCATCACCATGATCGCCATCAATCTCTACATCTGGATCGTGATCATTTCGGCGATTCTGAGCTGGCTGATCGCTTTCAACGTGGTCAATACCTCGAACCGCTTCGTCTATACCATCGGCGACGCCCTCTGGCGCCTGACCGAGCCGGCGCTTCGGCCGATCCGGCGCTTCATGCCCAACCTGGGCGGCATCGATATCTCCCCCGTGATCCTCATCTTGGTGCTCTATTTCGCGGAGATGGTCCTGGGGAACATCCTCATTCAGCTGTTGCGCGCCTGAGCCGGGCGTCTCAGTCAGGTGACAGTGCCGGAGACAGAGCCCTTCACAACGAGCGCCGGCGGTGTGCGAGTCCGCCTGCGCCTGCAGCCGGGCGCGAGCCGCAGCGGCCTGGAGGGGCCCCAGCTGCTGGCCGATGGACGCTTGGCACTGAAGGCGTGGGTCGGCGCGCCGCCGGAGGGCGGCAAGGCCAACGCCGCGCTGATCAAGCTGCTGGCTAAGAGCTGGCGCCTGCCAAAGGGCAGCATTTCCATCATCGCCGGTCAGAGCGACCGCCTGAAAACCCTGGAAATCACTGGTGATCCGCGGATCTTGCTGCCGCGCCTCGAGGCCTGGCTGGAGACGCAGCTGGAAGCGGACACCGGTGGTAAGTCGGTAACAGCGCTTCGAAGGGCGCAGGGGACAAATTCACACTAGGCTCGCGCCGTCACCATGCGGTGCCGGGCCTGGAGAGAGGAGTTGGAGATGCCTGAATCAGCGGGGTCAGTGATGAGCGAAGCAAAGATCATCGACGGCAAGGCCTTTGCCACCGGCTTGCGGGTGCGCGTGGGCGAAGCGGTCTCCCGGCTGAAAGCCGAGCACGATCTCACGCCCGGTCTCGCGGTAGTTCTGGTCGGCGAGGACCCGGCCAGCTCGGTCTACGTCAAGAACAAGGCCAAGCAGACCGCCGAGGCCGGCATGAACTCCTTCAAGCACGACTTGCCAGCGGAGACCAGCCAAGCCGAGCTGCTGGCCCTGGTCGACAAGCTCAATAACGATCCGGCGGTGCACGGCATCCTGGTGCAGCTGCCACTGCCCGATCAGATCGACAGCAACGCAGTACTGGCCGCGATCAACCCGGACAAGGACGTGGACGGCTTCCACGTGGTCAACGCCGGGCGGCTTTCGACCGGCTCCGGCGCGCCGCTGGTGCCCTGCACGCCGCTCGGCTGCCTGATGCTGCTGAAGGACCAACTGGGCGACCTGACGGGCGCCCGCGCGGTCATCGTCGGCCGCTCCAACATCGTCGGCAAGCCCATGGCGCAGCTGCTGCTCGGCGAGAACTGCACCGTGACCGTGGCGCATTCGCGTACCCGCGACCTGCCGGGAGAGTGCCGCAGCGCGGATATTCTGGTCGCCGCGGTCGGCCGGCCCCAGATGATCAAGGGCGATTGGGTGAAGCCGGGCGCCACCGTGATCGACGTCGGCATCAACCGAATCGAAGCCGGCGAGGGCAAGACCCGCCTGGTCGGCGACGTAGACTTCGGGGAGGTGGTCAAGGTCGCCGGCGCGATCACGCCGGTGCCGGGCGGCGTCGGGCCCATGACCATCGCCTGCCTGCTGGCCAACACGGTGACCGCGGCCTGCCGCCAGGCTGGGGTTCCGGAGCCCGACCTCTGATCTCCAAGAAGGCGGCCCGCGTTGGGCGCGACGCGGCACGCGCCGGGCTCTCAAGAGCCCGGCCGATCGCGCCTTAAGCCGGGCTAAGCGGCTATCTCCGCGGGGGGCAGCGGGAGAATCGCCTCGATTGCGGCCTCGAGACCGTGGTTCGCGGCGAACTGTACGCCCAGATGTCCATCTGCATGGCGCGCGACCTGACCGGATATCCAGCCGACCCCGTCGATTTCCAGTTCGATGCCCTGTCCGACCCCGATCATGCTGGTCGCCTCGACCAATGCACCGGTGACGCTGAGGTCGATCAGGCGGCCGCTCTGCGTGCTGCCGTTGGCACGGATGCGCGCGCTTCGCGACACCTTGTAGCGCTCTGCGCCGCGCCGACTACGGGCCTTTGTCTGGCGAAGCTGCTTGATGAAGCCGCCGACCTCACCGTTCAGGTCCTGCGCTGCTTTACGCAGGTTCAGCGCCGCCTCCACGCCGGTCCGCGCCTCGCTGCCGGACTGCGCGGCGCCCTGATGGATCTGTTGCATGGTAGCAGAGACTTCCTGCGTGCGCCCCGTAGTCTGCACGACGTTCTCCGCGATTTCCTGGGTGGCATCCTGCTGCTGTTCGATGGAGGTCGAAATGCCTTGCATGACATTGTCAATCTTGCCGATCGTCTGGCCGATGGCGTTGATCGCCTCGACGGCCCGCCCGGTCGCCTCCTGCATGCCGCTGACCTGGCTTGTTATGTCGTCGGTCGCCTTGGCGGTCTGATTGGCCAGGCTCTTGACCTCGGAGGCGACGACGGCAAATCCCTTGCCGGCCTCGCCGGCACGCGCTGCTTCGATCGTGGCGTTGAGGGCCAAGAGATTGGTCTGTTCCGCGATATCGTTGATCATGTCGATGACATCGCCGATCTTTTGCGCCGCGTCGGACAACCCGGACACCAATTGGTTGCTTCTCTCCGCTTCCTCGACGGCATTGCGGGCCGTCCCGGCCGACTGCTGGACCTGGTCGGCGATCTCCTTGATCGAAGCCGAAAGCTCTTCGGTCGCCGAGGAAATGGTCTGCATGTTTTCGGAGGCATTCCTCGAGGCTTCCTCTACGACCTGGCAGCTTTGGCTGTTGGTCGAAGCCGCCTGGTCGAGACGTTCCGACGAGCTATGCATCTCCTCGGCCGAAGTCTCGACCCGGGCGATCAGGCCCATGACGGAATCCTCGAGCAAGCTAGCGATCGCCAGGACTTGCTGGCGCTGCTCTTCCTGACTGCGCCGGTCTTCTTCCATGCGCTGCTCAGCAACCCGGGCCAGTTCGATCGCATTGTCCTTGAAAATCGCCGCGGCCTGAGCCACTAGGCCGATCTCGTCGCCGCGACCCAACCCCGGCACCTCAACCGACTGGTCGCCGCTGGACAGCCGTTGCAAGGCCGACGTCACGGCACCGATGGGGCGCGGAATGCTCCGCGACAGGAACAAGCCGGCGACCGCAACGACAATCAGGATCAGCGCGCCAATCAAGATCATTTGGTTTCGCATATCCACGACGGGCGCGTGGACTTCCGATTCGGCGACCTGGTTTATCAGGGCCCAGTTCGTACCCTCAAAGCTGAAGGGCTGGTAGGCCGCCACCACAGAGGCCCCCCCGCTGTCATCGATGACGATGCCGCTTTCGCCCGCCAAGGCTTTCCTGACTGCGGCGGTTTCGATCTTCCGCACCAGGATCGTCGACTCCTCGGAAAACCGTGAATCGTTTCGCATGAGGAAATCACTGCCGACAATCACGGTTTCGCCGGTTTCGCCCAGGCCGGCACCGCTGCTCATCACCCCATTGAGGCGGTCGATCGGCATTTGGAAGACGAGAACGCCGGCCATGACGCCGTCGGCACCGAAGATCGGCTTGGAAATGAAGCTCGCCGGCGCATCGTGACTCGGTGCATAGGGCTTGAAGTCGAAGAAGGTCAAAGTCTCAGGATTGCTCACGTCGCGCGCCGCGCGGAACGCCCGCCCCAGGTCCGTGTCCTTCCACTCGCCGGTTGCCAAGTTGGTCGCGTAGTCGAGCTCTTTGAAGACCGTGTAGACGAGATTGCCGTCCAGATCGAAAAGGAAGATGTCGTAGTAGCCACGCTCGCGCAGGAACTGGCGGAACCAGGGATGGTAGTGGGCGTGAAACTGGCTGTAGAGCGATCCGTCGCTCGCCGCGTCGAGCTCCTCCTTGCTGCCGGTCGGATGCGGGTTGTCCGTGATATACAAGCGCTGGAGCCTTTCCTCCTGACCCCAGCCGAGCTCCTGCCAGGCGCCCGTGAAGTCCTGCAAGGCAGTGATCGTCGTCGGATTGGTCGACAGGAAACGAAGATCCTGCTCGATAGACTCCAGGTAATGGCCGAGCTCCTGCGCGCGCCCGCTCAGAACGCTTTGTAGGCGTTGTTCAGTTGCATGATTCACAACACTTTTCGCTTCCAGATAGCTGGATACACCGAAACCGACGGCCACCAACATGGCGACTGAGACGATGGAAATCGGAAGCTTGAGTGAAATGTTGATACGGTCCAGAGCTCGCATGACGACCACGCCCCTTTCGGCTACAACGTCTAGTAGGTAGTTAGTGCGCAAATATTTATTATGAATTAATTCTAAGGGCCTGATCTAACTATCTGGAAACTATGCTTTTTGGCAGGGCAGTCCTGGCCAAAAGCATAGGTCAACCGCTGTCGAGACGAACGCCGGGGTGGGCCAAAACGCCTCTTAGTCGTGTAGGGACTGTGGTTTGTCAGTCTTTGAGGGTGGCAAGGCTAGCCGAATCACGCCTTTGATCGGAGCGTGCGGATCGACCGGCTTTCCCTTGCGCAGAATGTCGATCCGGCCCTGCCGCGCTAGATACAGAGCCTGCTGCCGCACGGCATGGAGGTAGCGGCGCCAGAGGTCGGGCGGATCGCCCGGCCGGGCGCGCCCGGCGGCATAGGCCTGCGCCGCTTCCATCGGGGAGATCGACTTGCCGGGCCCGCGCACCGCCAGCAGGTCGAGAATCGCGCGGGCGAGCGGATCGTCGCGCCGTTCGCCTTCCTCTGCTGTTCCCGGCGTCTTCGATGTCCCCGAATCAGCCTTGGATTTCGCACTCATGCCTCGGTTCTCATTTTGCAAGACGCGGCAGCGTCGTCGGGCCTGGACGCGCGCACGGGCTGCTGCGATCATCGCCGCCATGACCAGCTCGCTCAATGCTCTCTTCGCCGCAACTGTGGTCTTCGTCGGCGGCCATTTTCTGCTGTCGAGTGCAGCGGTGCGCCACAGCCTGATCCGCCGCCTGGGCGAGCAGGGCTTCCGGGCCGGCTACGCGATCGTCGCTGTCGCATCCTTCGTCTGGATGCTGCTGGCCTACGGCAAAGCGCCCTACCTGGAGGTCTGGCCGACGCAGCCGGCGCTCGCCTGGATGCCGGCAGTGCTCATGCCGATCGCCTTCTTCCTGGCGGTCGCCGGTCTGACCACGCGCAGCCCGACCGCCGTCGGCGGCGAGTCGCTGGTGATCGACGGCGCCCACGATATTTCGCCTGGCATCCTGCGCATCACCCGCCACCCCTTCCTCTGGGGGGCGACACTCTGGGCGCTGTCCCACATCGCGGTCAACGGCGACGCCGCGAATCTGGTCATGATGCTGGGCATTCTGGTGTTGTCGCTGGGCGGCATGCGGCACATCGACCTGCGCCGGGAAAGCGCGCTCGACGCTGCCTGGGGGCCGATCGCGCTGACCACCAGCCTGATTCCCTTCGCCGCCATCGCACAGGGGCGTACCACCATGGACTGGAAGGGCATCGGCCTCTGGCGCCCGGCCCTGGCGCTGGTTCTCTACGTCGTCTTCCTACAGCTGCATGAGGCGATCATCGGCGTCAGCGCGCTGCCGGCCTAGTCAACGCGCCTTGAATGCAGCGCCTCCTGCGCGCCGGTCGGTTCGCCGGCCGCCTATGCCACTCTGTGCGAATTCTCACAGCGGACCATCTCGGACATGAGCATCCTCCGCTGTGCTGCCCATCGAGCATGGCGTTCGGCTCGGGCGCCAGCGTCGATAGCAGCTGCGACGCGCATTGCGCCCCGCTCATATAAGTCACCGCACCATGGGGCGAACCGCGCGTCCGGAACGGACGGGGAGGTACGAGCCATGAATCCGGCGTTTCCGGCCTGGTTGCCCTACACCTTTTCCCTGGCGTTTAGGTTACTCATCGTCCTGTTCGTCTCGGCCGATGCTTTCAATCGCCCGAGCTACCGAAAGGCGGAGCGGGGCCTCTACAAGAAATTCAGCCCCAAGGATCTGACCTCGAACCGCCTCTATGGCAAGGCGCTGTTTCTCTATGTGCTGGTGATGGAACTGCTATTCGTCGGCATCAGCATATTCACCGACCTTGGGGTGCTCTTCTATCAGGATAGCAAGACCAAAGCGATTTTCGAGAAGCTCGGCGGCACGCCTAGCTATCCTCTGTTCGCCGCAACCGTCGTGGTTGGCTTGCAGAATGCCTGGTTCTTTAAGGAGTTCGAGGGTCATCTGCGAGCCTATCTTCACAAGATAGCGAAGATACCGGCTGGCGTTCAAAGCACGATTTCGGCACTACGCCGGTCGGCCTTCTCCTTCGACGCCTATGCTCCAGCCGTCAAACGCGGCGAGCCCGAACTCCGTACGCTGTCCGTAAACCGACTGCTGAATGTGACGGACGTTCTCGACCGTCGCTGGTCGAAGGTCTGCTGCATCCTATACTGCCTGCGCAAGGCGAGAGGCGGTCAGGTCACGACCGACGGCCGATTCGACTACAGCTGCTTTGACGAGAACTTCTTCGACGAGTATTCCGCCGAATACGAAGAGATACTGGACCTGCATCGCGCGCTCGCCGTAGCCTACGAACGCGTGCACGAAATGGAAACGACAGGTCAACACTCTCAGCAGGACCTGGAAAGCACGCGGCAGACCATACAGGACGACCTGGAGAAGCTGAGGGAGCGGCTCTACAACTTCGTTGCCTGCGCGGTGCGCTCCAGAAAGTCGTCCGAGAGCGAGATCGTCACCGCCCTCAATAAGATCGGGTTCCGGCTGCCGCGGATCGACAACACGCCGCTCGATGTGATGAGCGTGGTCTACACCGTGAGCGGTTTGGGTCTTGTTACCTATGTCTTCGCCGAAGCCGGGCCGGCGTTGTTCGCGAACATCTCCACCGCCGAGTGGCGCGCCCTGCTCCCTTACGTGCCGAACGGGACCAACGATGCCATTCAATGGCTGATCGCCACGTTTCTCTGCCATGGCGCAGCGGCTCTGACGGCGCTCACCTACCGCATCCGGCTCGTGCGCCGCAACCGCTGGGAAAACCTCGACGCACCCTCTGCCACGCGGCCTGAGCTGAAGTACCTTGTGGGTAGTATTCTAGGCGCGGTCGCCGGCTATGTGGCCTTGCTTCTTTTCGTCTTCGTGCCGCCGACGCTGGCCTACCTCCTGGGTGCCGAGACACGGCCGGCCGATGCCGCGGTCACGCCCGGTGCCGGCGCTCTGCCGCTGGACGTAGTCGCCGATCGCACGCTGGTGCCGGCGCTCGCCTGGATGCCGGTCTTCTTCCTGACGTCGCTCTCGATTATCTATTACCGCGACGCAAAGCCAGGCGAGCTTGATTGGCGCCATCGGCTTGTCTATCTAGCCTGTCACAGCGTCCTCAGTGCACTGGTCGGCCTGCTGTCGGCTCGCATCTACACGACCACCTATGCGGATGCGCTCGCCACCATCACCCCGGTCGAATTGGACCAACGCTTCCACCTGCTCATGGCCGGGCTGTTCGCCGTTTTCGGGGCTTGGATCGCCGCCTTCTTCCCGGCCCGGCGGCTGTGGATGATCCAGCGTGTTTTCAACTGGGTTGGCCGCTGGGAAGCGGAGCAACGCGACGGGACCCGGATCGGCGTCACGCTGGAGGCCGACGGCGGCGCGAAGATCGATATCGATGCCTCATCGGACGCCGAGTGGCGGATGATCTCCGACAAGATCAAGGTCTCGGTGCCGCACGGTGACGCGCTTCTCCTCTTGCGCGAAGGCAATCACGTGCGACTGCTGCGCTTTCCGCGCGGCCGCTCTGTCGCCGGGGCGCCGAGCGAAATCTGGGACATGGAAAAGCGGGACCCAGCGTCACCGCCCACAACCGGCTTTATCGGCAAGGACACCTTCCCGAAACCTGTGAACGATATCAAAGCCGGTTCGACGGCATAGGCGGGAACTGCGGCCCGCAGGAGAAAATGCGTCGGCGCCCTGCCGGCGTAAGAGCTTGGCCTAAACCTCTCGCTGCCGGTGCAGCAGCCGCAGCCTGAGCGCGTTCAGCTTGATGAAGCCTTCGGCGTCGCGCTGGTCGTAGACCGAGTCTTCCTCGAAGGTGACGTGCTCCATGGAATAGAGGCTGAGCGGCGACTGGCGGCCGACCACGGTGACGCTGCCCTTGTAGAGTTTGAGCCGCACCTTGCCGGTCACGGTCTCCTGGCTCTTGTCGATCAGCGCCTGCAGCATCTCGCGTTCGGGCGAGAACCAGAAGCCGTTGTAGATCAGCTCCGCATAGCGCGGCATGATCTCGTCCTTCAGGTGCGCCGCGCCGCGGTCGAGGGTGATCGATTCCATGGCCCGGTGCGCCTGGATCAGGATGGTGCCGCCGGGTGTCTCGTAGACGCCGCGGCTTTTCATGCCGACAAAGCGGTTCTCCACCAGGTCGAGGCGGCCGATTCCGTTGGCGCCGCCCAGCTCGTTCAGCCGCGTCAGCAGGGCGGCCGGCGAAAGGCGCTCGCCGTCGATGGCGACCGGATCGCCCCGCTCGAAATCGATCTCGATGACGGTCGCCTTGTCGGGCGCCTCCTCGGGCGCGACGCTGCGCGAGAAGACGTACTCCTCCGGCGCCTCCCAGGGGTCCTCCAGCACCTTGCCCTCGGCCGAGATGTGCAGCAGGTTGGCGTCGACCGAAAAGGGCGCCTCGCCGCGCTTGTCCTTGGCGATCGGGATCTGGTGCTTCTCGGCGAAGTCGATCAGCTTGGTGCGCGAGTTGAGGTCCCACTCGCGCCAGGGCGAGATTACCTTGATGTCCGGGTCGAGCGCGTAGTAGCTGAGCTCGAAGCGCACTTGGTCGTTGCCCTTGCCGGTCGCGCCGTGGGCCACGGCGTCGGCGCCGGTCGCCGCGGCGATCTCGATCTGGCGCTTGGCGATCAGCGGTCGGGCGATCGAGGTGCCGAGCAGATAGGTGCCCTCGTAGAGCGCGTTGGCGCGGAACATGGGAAAGACATAGTCGCGCACGAAGTCCTCGCGCAGATCCTCGATGAAGATCTCCTTGACGCCGAACATCTCGGCCTTCTTGCGCGCCGGGCCGAGCTCCTCGCCCTGGCCCAGGTCGGCGGTGAAGGTCACGACTTCGCAGTCGTAGGTCTCCCGCAGCCATTTGAGGATGACCGAGGTGTCCAACCCGCCTGAATAGGCGAGAACGACTTTGTTGATCCCGCTCATGCGCATTTTCCGATAGGGTGCCGAAGGACCGCGGGAGTATAGGGAAATGCCCGAGTGCGGCAAGCGGCCCCGGATCGGTCCGTCGGTCAGTGACATGTAGCGGGGACACCGATTCTGACTACAACGAATCGTATATTATCTATAGACTGTATTGTCGGATAGCGGGCTACACGGCAGAACGGGGAACCTCATGGCTGGCGAGGGCGACACGCCTCTCGGCCTGGCAAACGATCTGGTGGAGCTACGCCCACACGACGACCGCTGGTCGGATCTCTTTACGGCCGAGGCGGCGCGTCTGCGGAAGGCGCTTGGCGTTTCGATCCTGGCCGTCGAGCATATCGGTAGCACAGCGATACCGGACATGCCCGCCAAGCCCCTGCTCGACATGATGGCGGCTTTCGCCGAGGGGGCATGTGCGACGAGCCTGGCCGGCGGCTTGGCAGCCTTGGGCTATGAGGACTGCGGTCCGGCCGGCGTGCCGGAACGCACGCTTTTCGCCAAAGGGCCGCCGGAGCGCCGCACCCATCACCTGAGCTTGGTGCCAGCCGGTGCCGACTACTGGCGTGATCAGATCCTGTTCCGTGACTACCTGCGGGCGAACGGCGAGGCGGCCGCCGCCTACGCGGCGCTGAAGCAAGACCTGCTGCAGCGCTATCGCACCGCCCGGCCGGACTACACCGACGGCAAGAGCGATTTCGTCGGCGAGGTGCTGGCGCGCGCCAGGGCGATCACGGGCGAGCGCTCTTAGGTAGACCGCCGCAGCGCCGTGAAGAGGCCGGCGCCGACCAACAGCGATCCGCCGGCGCGGTTGAGCAGACGACGCGCCGCCGGCTGCCGCAGCGAGCCGCTCAGGCCCCCAGCGAGCAGCGCATAAGCCGTGACGATCAAGAAGGCCAAGACCTGGAAGGTGGCGCCCAGGATCAACAGCTGCGGCATCACCGGCGCAGCCGGCTCCATGAACTGCGGCAGGAAAGCCACGAAGAAGGTGATGCTCTTGGGATTGAGCACCGTCACCGCGAAGGCATGCCAAACCATGCGCCCATCGGCCATTCGCCTATCGCCCACGCGCCCGTTGTCGGCCGGCACCGCCTCTTCGTCGCCACCGTCGGGCATCGGCGCGCTGCGCCACATCTTGATCCCGAGATAGACCAGGTAGGCGGCGCCGAGCCACTTGACGGCCGTGAAGAGCTCCGACGACACGGCCATGATCGCGCCAAGACCGGCCAGCGACAGGACCATGGCGACGACGTCGCCGAGGATGACGCCGCTCACCGTGCTAATGGCCGAGCGCCGACCGTGCGACAAGGCGTAGGTCACCACCAACAGGATTGTCGGCCCTGGAATGGTCAGCATGATCGAAGCCGCCACCACGAACGCCAGCCAAAGTTCAAGGCTCATGCATCTGCTCCCCTAACGACCATGGTCGGAACCGCCATGCTATCGGCGACCAAGCCATGCATCCGCCCGGCTTGTCAACGGCCGGCGCGAACCGTGCCTTCGCGGGCCGCCACCATGCTGCAAGGAGCCGACATTGCCGTCGGGACCGCCGGCTTTATGATCCGATCGGACTCTGCGCCAAGAACCGACGCGTGAGCGAAGCGGTCTCGGCGAACCCGGGGAGACGACGATGCCCGAAAGCGCCGGACTCAGCCAATTCAGCACAGGCAAGCGGGGGCCCACGGCCCACACCTTCTCGATCGTTGCCCGCGATCCGGAAAACGGCGACCTGGGCATTGCCGTCGCCTCCAAGTTCCTGGCGGTCGGCGCCGCAGTGCCCTGGGCCGAGGCCGAGGTCGGCGCCATCGCCACGCAGTCCTTCGTGAACACCAGCTACGGTCCGCGCGGCCTGGCCCTGCTGCGCGATGGCCGCTCGGCCGGCGAGACGTTAAACCGATTGATCACCGAGGACGAAGGTCGCAGCCTCCGGCAGGTCGGCATTGTGGACGCCGAAGGGCGAGCCGCCGCCCATACCGGCGCCGACTGCACGGCCTGGGCCGGCCAGCGCCTCGGCGACGGCTTGGCCTGCCAGGGAAACATGCTGATCGGGCCAGAGGTGCTGGATGCCATGGTGTCGGCTTTCGCCGCTGCGCCCGGCAGCCTGCCGGAGCGGCTCTATGCCGCGCTCAGCGCGGGCGAGGACGCCGGCGGCGACCGCCGCGGCAAGCAGGCCGCCGCCTTGTTGGCGATGCGCCGCGGTGCGGGTTACGGCGGGTTCAATGACGTGCTGGTCGACATCCGCGTCGACGACCACGACGAGCCGGTGACCGAGCTCAGGCGGCTCCTCGACTTGCATCAGCTTTTCTTCGGCATCACGCCGGCCGACGAAAAACTGCCGATCGACACGGCCCTGGTGGTCGAGCTGCAGGCGTTGCTGGTGCGTCAGGGTTACTACCAGGACGCGGCGGACGGCACTTGGGATGCGGAGACGCAAGATGCGTTGCAGAGCTTTATCGGCGTCGAAAACCTGGAGGAGCGGATCGACATTCCGGGCCGCACCATCGACCCGCCGGCGCTCGCCTATCTGCGTGAAACCTTCGGCGGCTGAGCGCGGTCAGACCGACGCCGCTTCCCGCTCCACCTTCTTCTTGCGCTCGGACGCCGACTTGAGCTGGCCGCAGGCGGCCATGATGTCGCGCCCGCGCGGGGTGCGCACCGGGGCCGAGAGGCCGGCGGCGAACAGCATGTCGGAGAAGGTCTCGATCGCCTCCGGCGTCGAGCAGTCGAAGGGCGCGCCCGGCCAGGGATTGAAGGGGATCAGGTTGATCTTGGCCGGGATCGGCTTCAGCAGGCGGATCAGCTCGCGCGCGTCGGCCGGCGTGTCGTTGACGCCCTTCAGCATGACGTATTCGAAGGTGATGCGCCGCGCGTTGTGCACGCCGGGATAGGCGCGACAGGCTGCCAGCAGCTCGGCGATCGGATACTTCTTGTTGAGCGGCACGATTTGGTCGCGCAGCTCGTCGGTCACCGCGTGCAACGAAACCGCCAGATTGACATCGAGCTCCTCGCCACAGCGCGCCATCATCGGCACCACGCCTGCGGTCGAGAGCGTGATCTTGCGCTTCGAGATGCTGATGCCTTCGTGGTCCATGACGATCTTCAGCGCCTTGGCCACGTTGTCGTAGTTATAGAGGGGCTCGCCCATCCCCATCATGACCAGGTTGGAGATCTGCCGCTCGCTCATCGGCGTCGGCCATTCGCCCAGATCGTCGCGTGCCGCCATGACCTGGCCGACGATCTCCGCCGGGCTCAGGTTGCGCACCAGGCGCTGGGTGCCGGTGTGGCAGAAGCGGCAAGTCAGCGCTTTGCTTGAAGCGGAGCATCAATGTGATCGGCCACTTGCCTCGGGTGATCGGGGCCACCTTGGAAAGGTTGGAGGCACTGACGCCCGATCCGAGTTACCGCCAACCGCGACCGCCATTCGAATGCCATTCGGCGTGTAGAGCAGAGGTGGTAGGCTACGGTCAGTTGTGCAATCCGGAGTGAGGCGATGGCAATAAGACAGGCACCAAAGCGCGCGTGGCTGTTCAAGCTCGAGGCGGGTTCGCCATCGGCTCGCAGAATATCGCGCCGCAATCTCGGCAAGGACTTCCGCATCTCTGTTGCGGCCCGCTCTTCTGAGATCGAGGAAGGCGACGGCGCCTTCTTTTGGATCTCAGGCGAGAAGGGAGGATTAAGGGCGGCCGGCGAGGTCACGCTCAAGGACGAAGGGGGTGGGATTCTCGTCCGGCTGGAGCGCTACGCCGGCTTCCCGATACCGCCTGAAACCTTCGACCACAACTCCCTGCCGACAAACGTGTTGAACGGCGACATGCGAGGCCCCATCCCAATGGATCCGCCTGAGGTCGAGTTGATGTCAGAGAGGCTCCGCCAGGCCCGGAACTACTGCGAGGCCGACACGCAGGCGTCCACGAAAGCGGCTGACCCGCCTCGAACCGGAGCGAAGAAGGCGGCGACGCGGCCGACCAGGAAGACAGCGAAAAAACCGCAGGAATTGCATAAGGCGCAGCAGCGCCCGGGGCCGCCACTTGGCAAAGAGCTTCAGCGACTCGGCCTCCGGCCATCGCAGGGTGCCCAATACGTCTTCCTGATGTGCGGTGACCTGGCGAACGCACGCCGCGCCTCTACTCGAGGCGTGCTGACAACGCGCACACTTCTCTTTGCGTTGATCGGACCCCAGGGCGGTTTGTTTAGGTACGGCGGAAAACCTGTCATCGAAAGCGGTCTCAACCTCGATTTCGCGGACCTGGCACAGGACCCGAACCGCCTCCAGAAGGTCTTCCATGCCAGTTTTCGGCCTGTGAAACCCGATCTCACGATATCGGGCGACTGGGACCAGTTGGACCAGTTCGGCACGACGCCGAATTTCCGGCGCGTCCTGGCAGCAGCCGGCCAAATCGCCGCTGCCGTCGGGCGCCCTGGGGAGCTCCTGTCCGAGCACCTGGCAGCCGCGCTGCTGCTCGCCCCGAAGACTCGCGGCAGCCTGTTGCTCGAAGACCTCGGCATTCCGGCCGAGCGCGCACGCGACGGCCTGATCGGCGCCCTCAAGCGCACGAAGAGCGGTGACGACTACGAGCGATGGGAGATGTTACTGCGCGACGGCCTGCCGATGGAGCCCGGCGCGAAAACAGACCGAGCGGAGCCCGAAGCAGCCTTTGTCGAACCTCTCCCCGACGAACCCACAGATCTATCAGAGATCGCCGCCCGTTTCGACGAGTCGATGGCGCGAATTCTGCTTTACGCTCGTGCCCTTTCAGACAATCAGATTGGTTATCGGCGATCTACGCTCAGCTCGGCTCTCATGGCGGTTGCCATGATCGAGTTCTCCCCGCTTTCTCCAGACTTCGTCGACACTCCAGGGAACCAGGTCTGGACTACGGTCTCTGAGTTGGTTAGACGCCACGAACGAACCTATCGAGACTTCCGAAACAGCATCGTGTCTGGCCGTCCCGATCCCGAAAGTGTCGATGGGTTGTTGCAGGAGATGGACATCGCTCGCGCCTTGAACCTGGCTCGCACGGCGCCCTTCGAGTGGCTGATCAGGCGGGCCGACGTCCTTGCCCGAGAGCGCTTCAAGAGCGAAGCCATCGCCCCAGACCACCTCCTCGCCGCCATGTTGGAAGCCAAGGACCGCGACATCTATCGCGTCCGGGAGAGCCTCGGTCTCGCCGCCCCCGGGAACAGGGCCATGATCTGGGCGGCCGTGCGCGACCGCCTCGACAGGCCCGCGCGAGACGATTGGGCCGATATTCTGAATGTCGAGGACAAAGCCGCGGAAGTGGAGGAAGACGGGGGGACCGCGCCGTTCCCCGACCTGATCGCCGCCCGCTACGCGGCCGACAGCCCCGATGCCGACGACCTGATGGACATCGAGGAGGAGGCCCAGGCCTTCGCCCGCTATGTCGCCAAACGGAAGCTCGACACGCCGCTGGCCATCGGCCTCTTCGGTGACTGGGGCTCAGGCAAGACCTTCTTTATGCGCAAGATGAAGAGTTTCGTCCGTGACTTCACCAAGTACGGGCGTAGTGACCGCATTGCCGGTCGGGACAGCAGCTGGTGTTCCGACATCGTACAGATCGAGTTCAACGCCTGGCACTACATCGAGAGCAACCTCTGGGCCAGCCTGGTCGAGCACATCATCACCGAGCTCGACAAATGGCTCCGAGCATCGAAGAAGGACGACAAGGTCATCGAGGCGCTCTTCGCCGAGCTGGAGACGGTCAAGACGGAAAAAGGCGAGGCGGAACAAGAGCTGGAGCGCGCCGAAGCGGCCTACAACGAGGCCCAAACCGATCTGGAGGCGCTGCAGACCCAACTCGACAGCGTCTTGCAGCGGCACAACCGCATCCAAGCCACCGATGCCTGGGCGGCGATCAATGCCGGCTTTTCCCACTTGCTGACAAAGAACCAGAAACGCAAAAAGGAAGTGAGCGACGCCGCCGCGAAACTCGGCCTGGACGGCCTGACCGCCGCGGTCGATGCGGCCGCTCAGATCCACAGCACAGTGCAGCAAGCCAGCCGCACCGCGCAACGTGGCAGGCTGCTAGCCCGCTCGGTTTTCGCTCAGCTTTAGGCCTTTGCCAGACCGGAAGAGAAAGCCCGCTTCATTGCGCTTCTCGCCATCGCGTTAGGCCTGCCGGTCATCCTATCTCTTGTGATCAGTTGGATCGGCGGCAGCGGCTTGTTCGCCGGGCTAACCGGCTTCCTGGCCTTAGTCGCAGGCGGTGCGGCGCCGGCGATCTCCATAGCCAATACGGCCCTGGGCACCCTCGAGGCGGCAAATGATGATATCGTGAGGCGTCTGCAGCAACGCCAGACTCGACAACGGCACGCCATGTCCCTGGCCCAGGGCCGCATGGCCAACCTGAACGAGCAGATCGCCATATCGCGTAACCGCGTGATCACGGCCGACAACCAAGTCGCCGAACTGACGCAGCAGATTAAGGATATGTCGAGCCGAGCGCGCCTTAACCGCTTTATCCGCAGCCGAGTCGCCGGCGGCGAGTATCAGAAGCACCTTGGAATCGTGGCAACGATTCGCAAGGACTTCGAGACGCTGTCGGCGATCATGATGGATCGGCCCTGGGAGGAGCAAAACAAGGCGCGTCTGAGGAAGACAGGCATAGACCTCTCCGACCTCAAGAGCTTCGAACGCATCGTGCTCTACATCGACGACCTCGACCGCTGCCCGGCCGATCGCGTTGTCGAGGTGCTGCAGGCTGTCCACCTACTGCTAGCCTTCAAGCTCTTCGTGGTCGTGGTCGGGGTCGACGTGCGCTGGGTATCGCGATCGCTCAGCCTGCGCTATCCTCATCTGCTCGACGAGACCGTCGCGCGCGACATCGAGAGCACCGCCTTTTCCGCAGCCGGGCCCACGGCGAACGGCCCTAGTGGTGCCGCAGCAGGCGAACGACTACGCATCTCCGAACTTATCGCCTCCTCGCACGATTACCTGGAGAAGATCTTCCAGGTTCCCTACTGGGTCAAACCGATGGACGAGGAGTCGAGCAGGAAGTTCCTGGAGGGCCTCGTCGACGCGACCAGCGGGGGAGCGACAGCACGTTTGCAGATGGAGGTTGTCGAGCATAGCGAAGAAGCATCGCAGGAACCCTCCGATGAAGCAGTGACGCCGTCGGAACCTGAGCCGAGCAATCAGACCGAGCTCGAACCGGAGGAAGAGGTAAAGCCAGAGGAAGAGGTGGAGCCAGAGGAAGAAGCGGAGCCGGAGGAAGATGCGGAGATGCCAACCGAGGCCTCGGCCCCAAGTCTGGCGGATTTCCCTCTGACCGCCGAGGAGATCGAGTTCATGAAGACGCTCGCACCCTTCGTCGGCCGCTCCCCGCGGCGCTCGAAGCGCTTCTTCAACGTTTATCAGCTGGTCCGCGCCAGCCTCCGGCCCGAGGAACGGGAGGGCTTCCTCGGTAACAACGGCGAGGCGCTCGACTATCGCGTCGTTATGGCCCTGCTGGCGATCGTGACTGGCGCCCCGATTCTCGCGCCGCACTTTTTCGAGAAGGTGATCGAGCAGGCCGCGGGAAAGAGCCACAGCATCAATCGGCTTGCTACGCGCGTGAGCAAGGACCGGGCTTTCACCTCGTCGTCCGAGTGGGATAGGCTCAATGGTACTCTCAAGGTTCTCCGCGGCCTCGGCAAGGACGTCGACACGTTCGAAATGCTACGCCACTGGACCCGCCGGGCGATGCGCTATTCCTTCACCGCGCGACCAGTGTGAGTTTGTCGCCGTGCCGGCTTGGCTCTGGCCCGTAGCTTCCCTCAGGCAACCGACGCCGCTTCCCGCTCCACCTTCTTCTTGCGCTCGGACGCCGACTTGAGCTGGCCGCAGGCGGCCATGATGTCGCGCCCGCGCGGGGTGCGCACCGGGGCCGAGAGGCCGGCGGCGAACAGCATGTCGGAGAAGGTCTCGATCGCCTCCGGCGTCGAGCAGTCGAAGGGCGCGCCCGGCCAGGGATTGAAGGGGATCAGGTTGATCTTGGCCGGGATCGGCTTCAGCAGGCGGATCAGCTCGCGCGCGTCGGCCGGCGTGTCGTTGACGCCCTTCAGCATGACGTATTCGAAGGTGATGCGCCGCGCGTTGTGCACGCCGGGATAGGCGCGACAGGCTGCCAGCAGCTCGGCGATCGGATACTTCTTGTTGAGCGGCACGATCTGGTCGCGCACCTCGTCGGTGACGGCGTGCAGCGAAACCGCCAGATTGACGTCGAGCTCCTCGCCACAGCGGGCCATCATCGGCACCACGCCGGCGGTCGAGAGCGTAATCTTGCGCTTGGAAATGCTGATGCCCTCGTGGTCCATGACGATGTTCAGCGCCTGAGCCACGTTGTCGTAGTTATAGAGCGGCTCGCCCATACCCATCATGACTAGGTTGGAGATCTGCCGCTCGCTCATCGGCGTTGGCCATTCGCCCAGGGCGTCGCGGGCCGCCATGACCTGGCCGACGATCTCCGCCGCGCTCAGGTTCCGCACCAGGCGCTGGGTGCCGGTGTGGCAGAAGCGGCAAGTGAGCGTGCAGCCGACCTGGCTGGAGACGCAGAGCGTGCCGCGGTCGGCCTCGGGAATGTGCACGCACTCGGCCTCCTGCCGATCGACGAAGCGCAGCAGCCACTTACGCGTGCCGTCGGACGAGGCCTGGGCGGTAGCGACCGCCGGCCGCTCGATCACGAAACACTCGGCCAGCTTGCCGCGCAGGGCCTTGCCGAGCGATGTCATGGCCGCGAAATCGGTGACGCCGCGATGATAGATCCAGTGCCAGAGCTGCTTGGCGCGGAAGCGCGGCTCGCCCAGCTCGGCGAGCGCCGCCTCCAACTCGGCCCGGCTAAGGCCGATCAGGTTGCGGCGGTCCTCGACCGTTTCGGCCGGCGGTGCAAACTGCTGGGCGTGGGCGTTACTGCTCATGACCGGTTAGATACGCTGCCCCGCCAACCGGAACAAGGCCATGGGGTACAGGGCCAGACCGTGCTGGCCGGGCGGCCGATTGTGCCGGACGCGGTGCTCCGGCCAGGGGCCGGTCGCTGATCTCCTGGATCAGCTTGCGGAGCATGGCCTCGGCGAACTCCTGATAGCTCGCCGCCGTCTGCACGAAGGCGCCAGCGCCGCCGATGACGTGCTCGCGGTAGTAGTCGTGCAGCTCCGGCACCTCATCGAGGACCGTCAGCCCGTTGATGGTGATCCCGCGGGCGACCGCAGCATCGCGCGCCTGGGTCGGATTCGCGGTCGAGGTCACGACCGCCCCGCCGTCGCCCGAAATGTCGATCACTTTGCGCAGGCCCTCCAGCCCGTTGCCTTCGAACTGGCGGGCCGAGAAGTTGATGGCGCCGCGCAGTGACGTATCTCCACCGCCAATCAGCCGCGGCGTAGCCGAGAAGATGCCAGCCAGGCGCTCGGCACTGTCGGCGTCCCAAACACGGGTCCAGTCGACCGCGACCGCCTGCCGGCCGCCGCTCGACCATTGCACCAGGGACACCGCGATGCCGCTCTGCCCGACGGCCGTGATCGCGGCCAGCACCGCCGGGTCTCGGAAGGCCTCGGCCAGACCCTCGAGCTGCAGGACGAACTCGCTGTCGTCGACGCTCGAGGACGCGTCGACGGCGAGCAGCAGCTCCAAATCGACGATCTCCTGCGCCGATGCAAAGCTCGCCGGCGCGATAAGAGCCGCCGCGGCCAGCGGCAGCAAGTGTCGCAGTCTCCTAAACATGGCTGCAGTGTAGCACCCCGGCGATACAAGGGTTTAGCGCTATGCAATGCATCGCCCAACGCGCCCTCAACTGCTGCCGCCTTAAACAAGAAGCCAACAGGATTTAGACACGGATGAGCATGGATGAACAAACTGAAGTGGTGCCAAATTCTCGTGCAAAGCCGCACTCATCCGTGTCAGTACAGTTTGTTGATTTACCTTGGCCGCGCGATTGCCCGGACGAATCGCGTACGACTGTGGCAGGCTGCGCTTCTATCCCGCGCCGCAAGGACAGCCATGCCGGACGACCTCGAAGGCCCTCAGAAATCACCGCGCCACGCGGAGCCCGCCTGGCTGAGCTGGGCGAAAGAGCTGCAGGCGATCGCCCAGACCGGGCTGACCTATGGTACCGGTCCGTTCGATATCGAGCGCTACGAGGCGGTGCGGCGGGTCGCCGCCGAGATGATAGCGGCCGGCTCGGACAGCACCATCGGGACCGTCCTGGGACTGTTCAAGCAGGAGGGCGGCTACGCTACGCCGAAGGTGGATGTGCGCGGCGCGGCGGTTCGCGATGGCAAGATCCTGCTGGTCAAGGAAGCGAGCGACGGCCTTTGGACGCTGCCCGGCGGCTGGGCCGATGTGAACGAATCGCCCAGCCAATGCGTGGTCCGCGAGGTCTGGGAGGAATCTGGCTTCGAAGTCAAAGCGACCAAGCTGGCCGCCGTCTATGACCGCGGCTGCCATCCGCACCAGCCGCCCTTCGCCTTTCATGTCTATAAGATGTTCTTCCTCTGCCAGATCACCGGCGGCGCGGCGCAAACCAGTCTCGAGACTTTGGAGATCGCCTTCTTCGCACCCGATGCGCTGCCGGCGCTCTCCACCGGCCGGGTCCTGCCATTTCAGATCCAGCGCATGTTCGACCACCACGAAACACCGGACCTTCCAGCAGATTTCGATTAGGCGCCGAAACCGGCACCAGCTGCTCCTACTCCCTTTGTCGTTCAGGCTTGATCGATCTGAAAAGCGGCAAAGCGCTTGGTATATATTTTCCCATATGCTAAGATACATAAATATGGGTAATTATGTAAGGCTATCCGTATGAAGACGACTGTCGAGATATCCGATACCCTGTTCGAGCAGGCACGCAGGCTTGCGGCGCGTGAGAAGACGACCCTCCGCGCCTTGATCGAGGCGGGCCTGCGTCAGGTGATCAAGGATCGCAGACGGCGCGGTCGCTTCGAGCTACGCGACGCGCGGTTCCATGGGAAAGGGCTTCAGCCCGGCTATCGCGACGCCGGCTGGGAGCGTATCCGCGAGGCGGCCTATGAGAAACGCGGCGGATGATCGCCGTCGACACCAATCTTCTCGTCTACGCCCACCGCGCCGATTCCGACTGGAACGACCGTGCTGCCACGGTCATGCACCAACTGGCGGAAGGGCGCGCGGCCTGGGCCATCCCCTGGCCCTGCGTCCATGAGTTCATGGCGATCGTCACGCATCCACGCGTCTACGACCCGCCAACACCCTTCGACGCGGCAATCGATCAGATCGATGCCTGGCTCGACTCCCCGTCCTTGGAGCTGCTCGCCGAAGGCGCGGACCATTGGAGCGTTCTGCGTGAACTCGTCGAAAACGCCCGCATCGCCGGACCGGCGATCCACGACGCCCGTATCGCAGCCATCTGCATCAGCAACGGCGTCCGCGAGCTGCTGACGGCCGATCGGGACTTCGGACGCTTCCCGGCCCTCGCCACCTACAATCCGCTCGCCGGATAACACGGGCGTAGGGTCATACATCCACCTTGTAGGTAAGCGCCAGCTCGTCGCCTGTCTTACCACGGATACCCCACTTGTCCCGGGGCGTTTCGAACAGCGTGATCTCGATATCCTGTACCGAAAAACCGAGGCCGCTGGAAATGTTCTCCATGAGGGCCTTCAACAACGCCTTCTTGGTGTCCGCATCGCGCCCTTCGAAAAGCGAGATCTCGATGATCGTGTAGGCAGGGCCGCGGTCGGACGGATAGATGAAGTCCTCGGCGTCGAGCGCGATGAAGCAATGGAAACGCTTGTCCTCTGGAAGCCCAAGGACCTGCCGGTTGGTGGCATGGATGACATCCGAAAGGGCACTTCGCACCGAGCGCAGGTGCGTGCGCTCGCCATAGACTTTGATCTGCGCCATGCGGCGGTTGTCCATCTCGCGGGTTGAACGACGCCGCTATGTAGCGCGCGGGCGGAGTAAGAAAAAGGGAGGGGACCGGGTCCCCTCCCAATGTGCGCGGGCTGCCTACGGTCAGCCGAGTTGCGCGCCGATCAGGCGGTTGACCTCGGCTGCGGCCTCCATCTGCGGCATATGGCCGACGCCGTCCAGCAGGTGAACCGTGACGGCCGACGGCAGCGCTTCGGCGTGGTTCGCCGGGACGATCTTGTCGTCGCGCCCCCAGATGGCCTGCGCCGGGACCGCCAGCGAAGCCAGGCCGTCGGCGGGGATCTGGTCCTGCCGCCCGCCAGGAAAGAGCCCTTCAGCGAGGCGGCGCAGGCCGGCATCGACCCCGTCTAGACGCTTGAATTTCAAAACATCCTCGATCATGTCGCGGCTGACCAGCGAGGGGTCGGCGACCAGCAACTGCAACACGCCCTTCATCTCCTTACGACGAGCAGCGCCGATATAGCCCTCGATGAAGTCCATGTTGACCTCCGGCCCGAGCCCGGCCGGGGCAAGTAGCGTTAGGCTGGCGACACGGGCCGGCGCCTTCAGGGCAAACACCAGGCCCAGGGCGCCGCCCATGGAGTGCCCGACCAGGTGGGCCTGATCGATGTTCAAAGCGTCCATGAAATCGCCCAAGGCCACCGCCATGTCGGCCATTGTGCCGCCACCCACGTCCTTGGTCGAACGGCCGTGCCCCGGCAGATCGAGCGCGATGACCCGGCGCCCCTCGGCCAAGGCCGGCTGGTTGAACAGCCAGTTGTTCAGGTCGCCGCCGAAGCCGTGCAGCATGATGATCGGCGGCCCCTCGCCCTCGCCTTGCGAAAGGTAGTTGATGTCCCGGCCGCCGGCGCTGACGACTTCCGGCTCCGGCGCGGCGGCCTCGGCCTCTGCCGCCTGCGCTTCGAACTGCGCGTTGAAGTCGGCGACGAAAGCGTCGATCTCGGCGTCGGACACCGAGGGGTCGGCGACGACGCCCAATAGGGCGCCGACCGGAACAGTCTCGCCCGCCGCCGTGACTTGGCGCCGCAGGGTGCCGCCGACCGGGCTCTCGAAGACGTTGGTGATCTTGGTCGTTTCGATCTCGACCACCTCGTCGCCGGCCGAGAGGCTGTCGCCTTCGGCGATCAGCCATTCGACCAGCATACCTTCCTCCATCGCGAGGCCCCAACGGGGCATCGCGATGGCTTCGATCGAATCGCTCACGAGCCGTAGCCCGCCACTTCGCGAACCGCGGACTCGATCTTGTCCGGGTTCGGGATGTAGAGGTCCTCGAGCTCGGGCGAGAAGGGCACCGGCGTGTGCGGTGGGGAAACGATCTTGATCGGCGCCTTCAGAGCCCCAAAGGCGTTTTGCATGATCAGGGCCGAGATGTCGGTGCCGACATTGCAGCGTGGATTGGCTTCGTCGACCACCACGACCCGACCGGTTTCCTCGGCGCACTCGAGGATCGTGTCCTCGTCGAGCGGCGAGGTGGTGCGCGGATCGATCACGTTGCAGGTGATGCCTTCCTTCTCCAGCTTGTCGGCCACCTGGTTGGAGAACTGCACCATACGGCCGATCGCGACGATAGTGACGTCGTCGCCCTCACGGGTAAGGTTAGCCTCGCCGAATGGGATGGTGTAGGGCTCGTCCGGCACCTCCTCCTCGTCGTCGTACATGACCTTGTGCTCGAAATAGATCACCGGGTCGTCATCGCGGATCGACTGGGTCAGGAGCCCCTTGGCCTCGTAGGGCGACGACGGAATGGCGACCTTCAGGCCCGGCATATGGGTAAAGACCGGATAGAGGCACTGGCTGTGCTGGCTGGCGGCCCGGAAGCCGGCGCCGTACATGGTGCGCACCACCATCGGGGTGACCGCCTTGCCGCCGAACATGTAACGGAACTTGCCGGCCTGATTGAAGATCTGGTCCAGGCAAACGCCCATGAAGTCGACAAACATGAGCTCCGCCACCGGCCTAAGCCCGGTCGCCGCCGCACCCGCCGCAGCCCCGACGAAGGCGCTTTCGCTGATCGGTGTGTCGAGCACCCGGTCGCGGCCGAAGATCGGCATCAGCCCCTTGGTTACGCCAAGCGGGCCGCCCCAGGCATCATCTTCGCCCGGCGCACCCATGCCGCCGGCCACATCCTCGCCCATCAGGATGACCGTGGGATCGCGCTCCATCTCCTGTCGGAGGGCTTCGTTGATCGCTTGTCGAAATGATTTCTTCGCCATGATTCAGCCCTCTCAGTAGGAAACATAGACGTCGGTCAGCAGGTCGGCCTCGGTCGGCGCCGGCGCGGCCTTGGCCTCCGCCAAGGACTCGTCGATCAGGCTCTTGGCCTCCTGCTCGATGGCGTCGAGCTGCTCGGGATCGAGCAGGCTGGTCTCGATCACCCGCTGCCGGAACAGCTTCAGACAGTCCCGGTGTTCGCGCAGGCCCTCGACCTCGCCATCGCCGCGGTAAGTCATGGCATCGCCTTCGAAGTGGCCGTAGTAGCGGTTCAGCTTGACGTGGATCAGGCTCGGCCCTTCGCCCGCGCGGGCCCGGTCGATGGCTTCTCCGGCGACCTCATAGACCGCGAAGAAGTCATGGCCGTCGACCTCCTTGGCCGGCATGCCGAAGGCGGCGCCGCGCTGCACCTGGCTGCCGCCGATTGACCAGCTGCTCGAGGTCGATTCGGCGTAGCCGTTATCCTCGACGATGAAGATGGCCGGCAGGTTCCAGATCTTGGCCAGGTTGTAGGATTCCAAGGTCGTGCCCTGGTTCGAGCCGCCGTCGCCAACGAAGGCGATGGCCACACCCCCGTTTTTCAGGGTCTTGGCGCTGAGCGCGGCACCGCAGATCAGCGGCGGGCCGCCGCCGACGATGCCGTTGGCGCCCATCATGCCGCGCGACAGGTCGGCGATGTGCATGGAGCCACCCTTGCCGCCGCAGAGCCCGTCTTTGCGGCCGAAGATCTCCTTCATCATGCCCTTAACATCGCAGCCCTTGGCGATGCAGTGGCCATGGCCGCGGTGCGTGCTGGCAATGACGTCCTTGTCGCCGAGGTGCATGCAGGCGCCGACGCCAGAGGCTTCCTCGCCTGCATAGAGATGCACGAAGCCGGGGATCGATCCAGCCGAAAACTCGTTGTGCACGGTCTCCTCGAATTCCCGGATCGTGCACATCTGCGTATAGGCCTTGATCAGGTCCTCTCTACTGAGTTGGAGCATCGAGTCTCATCCTCCCTGTTGTTATTGGCGCCCAACGTCATCGGGGTACGGCGTGGGCGTTGCCGCCGCAGGCGATCTCGCAAAGGAACCGCTTCGCGAAGGAGCCGAGTGTCGAAAGCAGGCGGTTCCCTGCCATAACACCATAGTTAGCCAAGCCATTATGTGACAAAGGCCGGGCCGACACGACGACCGGATCACGGTCAAGGCAGCCGGCCAGGGATAGCCTGACAACGCTACCCATGACTAGCGCGACTTTGGTGGTAGCCGGCTACTACAGCGGCCAATCGGCGCGCGGCGGACCAGCTTGGCAAAACCCCTCGATCGAGGCAGGCCAGACCTTCCCGGACGGCGCTATCAACCGCCGGTGAAGTTCTCGGCTCCGCAGCTCGCTACAACTCACAAATGTCACACAGGATCACAAAATCGTCTTTTGAAAGTAACGGCATAGCCGCCTACCTACTAGGCTAAGCTCGTTTCAGGAAAGGACAGGTTATGCGGAGCAGTACGGTCTGGTCGGAGAGCGGCACGGAACCCGAATTGGCCGAGATGATGACCGATCCATTGGTGCAGCTCGTGATGGCCCGCGACGGCCTCACGCACGACGATTTGTGGAACGCCGTACTCGTCGCCCGCGCACGCCTTGGCCAGCGAATCACGGGCAAGCGCCATTTGGACAGTGCCGCCTGACCGCAGCGGCAATCCTTGCAACAAGCCAAAAGGCGAAGTCTGAAGGGAAGCTGGCTCGAACCGGCTAATTGAGCCCGCAGGTATCGGTAATCGCCCGATAGGCGGCCGTAAAGCCCTTCAGAGAATAGGTATCGGTGGTCAGCGTGCCTCGAGTCGAGGTGCCCTTCACGACCATCCGGTTGCCCTGGATCATGGTCTGGACCAGGCGTTTGTCCTCGTCCTTGTTCGCGGTCCAGGCGCCGTCTTCGCTGGTGAAGAGCTGAAAGCCCTGCCCGCCGATTTTCACCTCGACGGTGCTATTGGCTTTGAAGGCGTACCCAGCGATGAAGCTCACTTCGTCGCGCCGGTTTTCGGCCGGTCGGTGGGTTACCAGAGCGTAGATATCGCCACGCTTGGTGTACTTGCCTTCCGCCTTCACAGGCTGGCTGGCCATGTAGCAGGCCTTGTTGCCGCCCTCCGTGAAACGGAACGCGCTCCAGTCGTCGAAGTCGCCGATGCGCTCGATCCCTTGGGCCGAGACAGGCGCCCCGCCTGCGAAAACGCTCAGCAGGACGAATAGTGCAGTGATTGCGAGACTCAGGTGCTTATTCATGGCGGCCATTATATGCGGGAGATACGCCTTCGCTACCCTTTCCGTGCGCTCGAGGCCAGCAAAATCCGACACGCAGGCAAAGGGCCAAGCGATCCAAGAAGGGGCGCTGCCCGTACCACAAACACGGCGATTAATCAGTCCGTGTCGGCGCCCGAGGGCTTGGCCGCGAAAGGCCCGCCGGCTTCTTGTGACGCGGCGCTATGCCCGGCCTGTCGCACCCGTGAAGCTGACCGGTAGGCTCAGCCGGCTGCTCAACCCCTTTATCAGCGAGAAGTAGGCCAAAGCCTCTTAGTCGGAGCCCGAACCTGCTCCGCCGGCCCGGATCACCGGCGCGCCGTGGACATGCACCGGTGGCGCCTCCGGCGCAGCGCGCGGATTGACCGGGCGCCGCGCAAAACGCCCGGTCGCGATTAGCCGGTCGTACATCACGATGGCGCCGGCAATGCCGACGTTGACGCAGAACCGCGTCGGGATCTTGACCACGAAGTCGCAGCGCGCCGTTAGCTCCGGCGACAGTGAGCCCCGCTCCGGCCCGAGCACGTAAGCGGCACAGGCTGGATGCCGGAAGCTCGGTAGCTCCACCGCCTCCTCGGTGAGCTCAACGCCGATCAGCTGGCAGCCGCGCGGCAAAGCCAAGTCCGCCACTGAAGCGTAGGTATAGAGCGGCAGATGCTTGGCCGCGTCCGAGGTGTCGGAGAGGCGCACGGCCTTGGCATCGAAGGCCGGGTCGACGGTGAAAAAGAAGCTGGCGCCGAAGGCGTGTGCCGAGCGCAGCAAATTGCCCAGGTTCATGGGCTTGCTGATCCGCTCGACCCCCATGGCGAAATAGCCGCGCATGGCGCGGAAGCTTGCATGGCACCGGCACGCGAGGCAAGTTGCTTAGGATCCCTATGCGGACCCATGGACGGCGGCGCCGGCCATGACTTGATGCTAGCGTTCACCACATCCCGCCATGACGACGAAACAGATCGAACAAGACAGCGCCGCCGAGCCAGGGTCAAGCGGACAAGAGGCGGCCGCCAATCCGATGACGGTCGAAGTGACCCGCGGCCCCATCGTGGAGAGCCGCCATCGCGCGGCTTTCACCGTGGCCGACAACAGCGGTCGCGTGGTCCTGCGGGCCGGCGACATTGAGCGTCCGGTCTACGCTCGCTCTGCCATCAAGCCGCTGCAGGCACTGGCGCTGCTGGAAAGCGGCGCGGCAGAAGCCTATGGGCTGGGCGACGCGGAGATTGCGCTGGCCTGCGCCAGCCACAACGCCGAGCAACGCCACGTCGACACGGTGCTCGTCTGGCTGACGCGTATCGACTGCACGGTTGACGACCTGGAATGCGGCCCGCAGCAGCCAGCACGCGAGGACGATCTGACGGCCCTGATCCGCGCCGGACAGGAGGCGACCGCGGCGCACAACAACTGCTCGGGCAAGCACGCCGGCTTCCTCACCGCCGCGCGCCACCTCGGCCATCCGACCAAGGGCTACATCGACTACGCCCACCCGGTGCAGCAGTGCATCCTGGGCATCCTCGAAGGCATGACTGGCCTCGACCTGGCCGACGCGCCACGCGGCATCGACGGCTGCGGCATACCGGTGATCGGCATGCCGCTCGGCAACCTGGCGCTCGCCATGGCGCGCCTCGGCCAGCCGAGCGATCAGCCGGAGACGCGGCAGGCCGCCTGCGCGCGGATCTGCGATGCTATGGCGGCGGAGCCCTTCATGGTCGCCGGCAGCGAGCGCTTCTGCACCCGGGTCATGCAGGTAACCGGCCGTCAGGCCCTGATCAAGACAGGCGCGGAGGGCGTCTACTGCGGAACCCTGCCGGAGCTCGGCCTCGGCGTCGCCCTCAAGGTGGACGACGGCGCCGGCCGCGCCGCCAACGTCCTCATGGGCCATCTGCTGCAGCGCCTCGAGGTCCTCGGTCCCGAGGAAAGCGCAGCGCTCTCCGACGTACTGACGCCGCCAATCCTCAACCGAGCCAACCTGGAGGTCGGCGAAATCCACCCCGCCGCCCCCGGCCCCTTCTAGCGAGGCAAAGGAACGTGGGAACCATGCGCGCCGTGCTGTGCCAGGAATGGGGCGGCCCCGAGAATCTGAGCCTCGACGAAGTCGCGCCGCCGGCGCCCGGACCGGGCGAGGTCGCGGTCGCGGTCGCTGCAGCCGGCGTCAACTTCGCCGACACCTTGATGATCGCCGGCAAGTACCAGGAGAAGCCGCCCTTCCCCTTCAGCCCCGGCCTCGAGGTCGCTGGAACCGTCTCCGCCGTCGGCGCCGGCGTGACCGCCGTGGCACCGGGCGACCGCGTGCTGGCGCTGACCGACGCCGGCGGCTATGCCGAGGTGGCGGTCGCCCGCGAGAGCGATGTCTTCCCGATCCCTGATGCGATGGACTTCGAGACCGCCGCCGGTTTTCCCATCACCTACGGTACCGGACACGGCGCGCTGGTCTGGTGCGCCGGACTGCAGCCGGGGGAGATCCTGCTGGTGCACGGCGCGGCCGGCGGCGTTGGCCTGGCTGCGGTCGAGATCGGCAAGGCCATGGGTGCGACGGTGATCGCGACAGCCGGCGGGGCGGACAAGCTGGCGGTCGCCGAGGCGCACGGTGCCGACCACCTGATCGACTACAAGACCCAGGACGTCCGGGCCGAGATCAAGGACTACACCTCCGGGCATGGCGTAGACGTGGTCTTCGACCCGGTCGGCGGCGACGTCTTCGATGCTTCGCTGCGCTCGATCGCCTGGGGCGGCCGCCTACTTGTGATTGGCTTTGCCGGCGGACATGTGCCGCAGATCCCGGCCAATGTCCTGCTGGTCAAACACGTCTCGGCGATCGGCGTCTATTGGGGCTCCTACCGCAAGCACCAACCGGCGCGCTTGCGCGAAGCCTTCGCCGACCTCTTCACCTGGTTCGAGGCCGGCCGCCTGCAGCCGCACGTCTCGCATCGGCTCGACCTGTCGCAGGCCGCCGAGGCCATGACCCTGCTGACCAGCCGCAAGTCGACTGGCAAGGTGGTGCTGACCACCGGCAGCGGCTGACTCCGGCGGCAAACGCGGCGCCGAGATGGACGACCCGGTCCGAGGGCAGTACGAAGCCTATCCCTATCCAAACCGCGACCCGCGCGACGAGGCCAGGCGCCTGGTCACCGGCTCGCCGAGCAACCTGCCGGAGATCAACCACTACCTCTTCACCGGCCGGCGCGACTTCGCGCAGCCTTTCCGCGCGCTGGTCGCCGGCGGCGGCACCGGCGATGCGACGGTCATGCTGGCGCAGCAGCTCGCCGACAGGGGCGACGCCGGCGAGGTCATCCACCTGGACCTCTCGGCCGCGTCGCGCGCCATCGCCGAGGCCCGGGTCGAGGCCCGTGGCCTCACTAACGTCCGTTTCGTGACCGGGCAGATCGAGGCGTTGCCCGAGCTCGGCCTGGGCACTTTCGACTACATCGACTGCTGCGGCGTGCTGCACCATCTGGAGGATCCGGTATCAGGCCTGCGCACCTTAGCAGCGGTGCTCGGTGACGGCGGCGGTATCGGCCTCATGGTTTACGGCGCGCATGGCCGGACCGGACTCTACCCGCTGCAAGACGTCTTGCGCCGCCTAGCCGGCGAGCTACCGCTGGAGCAACAAGTCGGCCTCGCGCGCCGGGTGATCGAGGGGCTACCGCCGACCAACTGGTTTCGCCGCAACCCGCTGCTGACCGACCACAAGCGCAGCGAGGCCGAGCTGGTCGACCTCTGCCTGCATGCCCACGACCGGGCCTACACCGTGCCGCAGCTCCTGGACCTGATCGCCGAGGCGGAGCTGCAGCCGGTCAGCCTGATCGAGCCACTCCGCTATCGGCCGGAGGCCTACGTGCGGGACGGGCAGGTACTCAAGCGCCTGGCTGGCTGCGATGCGGCAGAGAGCGCCGCGATCGCCGAGATCCTGGCCGGCAACATGCACAAGCATGTGGCCTATGTCGCGCGGACGGCAGAGGGACGCATCGCACAGGTTGAGGGCCCCGACGCCGTGCCGCTCCTCCGCGACGTCGACGGCGGGAAGCTGGCCGCCATCCTGCGCAAAGACCCGACCCTCAAGGCCGAGCTGGACGGCCTGCCGATGGCCTTTCCCATGCCGCGCCTCGCCGCCGCGATCCTCGCCCAGATCGACGGCGCCAGGAGCCTGGCCGAGATCCATGAGGCGCTGCAGCAGCTCGACTCGGCCCTGACCTGGGAGATCTTCGAGACGCAGTTCGACCAGGTCTATGCCGTGATGAACGGCCTCAACCGCCTGCTGATCCACTATCCCGGCGGCACACGAGCATCGCCTTAGGCCCGACGGAGAGACAACCATGCCCCGATCCCTCGACCTGGCCGCCGCGCAGCTCGGTCCCATCGCGCGAGATGAAGGCCGGGCGAGCGTGGTCGAGCGCCTGATCGCCCTCTTGCGCGAGGCCAAGGCGCGCGGCTGTCGCCTGGTGGTCTTTCCGGAAATGGCGCTCACCACCTTCTTTCCGCGTTGGGCGCTGCAGGACCAGGCCGAGATCGACGGCTATTTCGAGCGGGAGATGCCGGGCCCGGAGACCCGGCCACTGTTCGACGAAGCCAAGCACCTGGGCATCGCCTTCTACCTCGGCTACTGCGAGCTCACCGAGGAGGATGGACGGACGCGATACTTCAACACCGCGATCCTGGTCGATCAGGACGGCACAATCGTCGGCAAGTACCGCAAGATGCACCTGCCGGGCACCGAGACGCCGGTCGCCGGTGCTCCCTTCCACCACCTGGAGAAGATGTATTTCGAGCCGGGCAACCTGGGCTTCCCGGTCTGGGGCTGCCTCGACACGCGGGTCGGCATGTGCATCTGCAACGACCGGCGCTGGCCGGAGACCTACCGGGTCATGGCGCTCAAGGGGGCGGAGCTGATCCTACTCGGCTTCAACACCCCGGCCTTGGCGCCGGCCCGACCGGCGGAGTCACACTTGCGCGGCTTTCACCACCTGGTGACCATGCAGGCCGGGGCCTATCAGAACAGCCTTTGGGTCGTCGCCACCGCCAAGGCCGGCCGCGAGGAAGGCGTCGACATGCTGGGCCTCTCCTGCGTCATCGCGCCCACCGGAGAGGTGGTCGCCCAATCGGCCGGCGTCGGCGACGAACTGGTGGCCTACAGCGCCGACCTGGACATGGCGGCCGACTACCGCCGCTACTTCGCTTTCGAGAAGAACCGCCGCCCCGAATTCTACGGCCCGATCACCGCGCAGACGGGTATCGACGAAAACCAAGACTGAGCGACAGCGTCTTTGCGAGCGAAGCGAAGCAATCCAGAAGACCTGGCAGCCAACTAGCCAACTGGATCGCCGCGGCCGCCAAGGCGGCCTCGCGATAACGACTTACCTCAAAGCTCGTCCGCCACCGAAGCCGCAAAAGCAAAGGGCGGGCCCGAAGGCCCGCCCCGCATGTCTTGTCGTTTGGTCTCGGCTTAGCTGGCGCTGCCGTCGAGACCGAGGTCCCGCAGCAGGCCGCGGTCCATGCCGCGCAGGTCGTGCCGCATGCGGTACTCCTGGCTGCGCGGCGCGAAGCCGGTGTTGATGGCGTCCGCGGCACGGCGGACGAAGTCCACGGCCGCCTGGCCCGGGATGGTGTTGTCGGCGATAAAAATCGTGTTGGCCATGGTCTCATCTCCACTACGCTGAACCGGGGTCTGCAAAGCCGATCCAGGGTTGTCCCTCGTCGGCGAAATTTGGTCCCGAATGGGCTTCGCGACCATTGTTCGTTTCACCTAGGGGACATGCGAAAAATGCATGGGCCGCGTTTACGATTCGGCAAGAATCTCAGGGGGTTCCGTTAACAATCGAAACGATCAGCCGAGCAGTGGCTGTAGCCGGTCCAGAGCCTCAGAGAGACGCTCCGTGGAGCTCGCGAAGCAGAGCCTGAGGTGCCCCTCACCGCCCGGGCCGAAGGCCGAGCCGGGCGTCAGTCCGACCCCGGTTTCCAGCAACACCTGCTTTGCGAAGTCCAGGCTGTCGGCCATGCCCTCGACCGCGAAGAAAGCATAGAAGGCGCCCTGCGGCCGCGCGATGCGAACGCGCGAAAAGCCGGAAAGACGCTGGAAGACCAGCTCGCCGCCCTGGCGGCAGCGGGCCACGTTATCGGCCACATAGGACTCGCCGTCGCGGATCGCCGCGAGGCAGCCCTGCTGCAGGAAGGCCTGGGCGCCTGAGGTGTTGAACTCGATCAGGCGATCGAAGTTGTCGGCGAGCGACGGCGGATGGATCAGCCAGCCGAGCCGCCAGCCGGTCATGGCCCAGGTTTTGGAGAAGCTGCCGACCACAACCAGCGGGTCTTCAGGTTCGCTGATCTCCAGGAAGGAGGGCGCCGCGCGGCGTCCTTCGGCCATGCCATCGTAAATGAAACCGTCGGCGATGAGCCAGAGGCGCCGGGCGCGGCAGAGATCGAGCACGGCGCGTTGCTCCTCCGGCGTCATGACCCAGCCCGTCGGATTGCCGGGGCTGGCGATGAAGATGGCGCAGGTCCGCGCGTCGATCGCGTCCTCCAAGCGTTGCAGGTCGAAGCGGAAACCACCCTCCGGCCGCGCCTCGAGCTCGACCGGCCGCACCAAGCCGCCGGCGATCTCGACCGCCGACAGGATGTTCGGCCAGATCGGCGTGACCACGACGACGTTGTCGCCCGGCTTCACGATGGTTTGCAGGGTGAGCATGATGCCGTTCATGCCCGAGCTGGTGACGGTCAACCGCTCGACGGCGACGGTCGTGCCGTAAAGGCCGTTGGTGTAGTCGGCGAGCGCCTGGCGCAGTTCCGGCAGACCGCGCTTGTGGGTGTAGAAAGTCTGACCGTCGCGCAGTGCGGCCACCGCTGCCTCGCAGATGAAGTCCGGCGTTGGTCGGTCCCCTTCGCCGACCCAGAGCGGGATCAGGTCCTCGCGCCCGAAGCCGAGCGACCAGACCTGAAGGATCTTCGAGGTCTCGAGCGATTCGATCTCCGGGCGCAGCGGCGCCGGAAAGGCGGGGCTGATCTGGTCATCGGACATGACGGCTTGGTGACATGGATAATGCCAGGTGACAAGGGCGCTCGGATGGCCAAACTGATGCCTCCTTTCCTACGGCAACCGGCTTATTGTTGGCCGGCGGCAGATCAGCAGAGGCAGGAGCACGTTTCATGCTCGGTTGGATTACCGACCCACAGATCTGGGCAAGCCTTCTTACCCTGACGGCCCTGGAGGTCGTGCTGGGGATCGACAATCTGATTTTCATCTCGGTCATTACCGGCCGGCTTCCGGAAGCACAGCAGGGCAAGGCACGCCGCATAGGCCTGGCGGCGGCGCTGCTGATGCGGGTCGGCCTACTGGCCAGCATCGTCTGGATCATCGGCCTGACCAAGCCGGTCTTCACGATCTTCGATTTCGCGGTCTCGTGGCGCGACCTGATCCTGCTGGGCGGCGGCGTCTTTCTGCTCGCAAAAGGCACCTCAGAGATCCATCACACCGTCGAGGGCGGCGAGGTGGAGGGCGAAGGCAAGCGCGTGACGAGCTTCACCACGGCAATCGTCCAGATCATGCTGTTGGATATCGTCTTCTCGCTCGACTCGGTGATCACCGCCGTCGGCATGGCGCAGCACCTGCCGGTGATGGTCGCCGCGGTAGTGATCGCCATGGCGGTCATGCTGCTGGCCGCCGATCCGGTCGGCCGCTTCATCGCCGAGCACCCCACGACCAAGATGCTGGCGCTCTCCTTCCTGCTTCTGGTCGGCGTGGCGTTGGTCGCCGACGGGCTGCACTTCCACATCCCGCGCGGCTACCTCTACTTCGCCATCGCCTTCTCGATCCTGGTCGAGGTGCTGAACCTGATGGCGGCCGGGCGTCGGAAGCGGAGGCGGGCGGCGCAGCAGGGCGCAAAGCCATGACCGGGCGCAACGTCTTAATCATCATGGCCGACGAGCACGCGCGCGAAGGGCTCGGCTGCTACGGCCATCCGGCGATCCAAACCCCGAACCTGGATAAGCTGGCGGCGCAGGGCACGCGCTTCACGCAGGCCTACACACCCTCGCCGGTCTGCGTGCCGGCGCGCGCCGCCTTCGCCACCGGCCGCCACGTCAGCCAGACACGCTGCTGGACCAACGCGCAGCCCTTCCACGGCCAGATCCCGGGCTGGGGCCAGCGGCTGATCGATGCGGGCCATGAGGTCGTTTCGGTCGGCAAGCTGCACTATCGCAGCACCGCGGACGACAATGGCTTTTCCCGCGAGATCATCCCCCTGCATTGCCACAACGGCGTCGGCTGGGTGCAAGGGCTGTTGCGGCGCGAGCACCACATCTTCGAGACGGCCCACTTCGCCGAGGAGATCGGCCCCGGCGACGACCCCTACAGCGACTACGACCGCGAGGTCTGCGCCAAGGCCATCGAGTGGCTGCAACACGAGGGTGCGGTCAGGCGCGACAAGCCGTGGGTGCTGTTTGTTTCCTTCCTGCGGCCGCACTATCCGCTGACCTGCCCGAGGGACTACTACGATCTCTATCCGCTCGACCGCATCGAGCTGCCGCGCTTCGCCGGGCGGGAAATCGAATACGGCAACCCGGTCATGGCGGCCTTCCGCGCCTACTACAACTACGATGACTACTTCGACGAACGATCGAGGATCGTCGCCCGCGCCTCCTACTACGGCCTCTGCAGCTTCGTCGACGCACTGGTCGGCAGGCTGCTGACCGCGCTGGAAGACAGCGGCCGGACCGGCGACACGACGATCCTCTACACCAGCGACCACGGAGAGCTGATCGGCGAGCACGGTCTCTGGACCAAGATGTCGATGCACGAGCAATCGGCGGGCATCCCGCTGATCATGGCCGGGGCTGGCGCCTCCCCTGGCATTTGCGAGACACCGGCCTCGCTGATCGACGTTTACCCGACGGTACTCGAGACCGCGGGCCTATCGCTCGCCGCCGAAGACGAGGCGCTGCCCGGCCGCTCGCTGTTCGATCTGGCGCAGACCTCGGACCCGGAGCGCGCCGTCTTCAGCGAGTTCCACGACGGCGGCGCCATCACCGGCTTCTTCATGCTGCGGCTGGGGCGCTGGAAGTACATCCACTACCCCGGCTTTGCGCCGCAGCTCTACGACCTCGAAAGCGACCCGCGGGAAGAGCACGACCTCGGCCTGTCCGATCGCCATGCCGAGGTGCGGCGGAAATGCCTAGAGGTGATGCATGCACAACTCGGCGACCCCGAGGCGATCAACACCCAGGCCTTCACGGACCAGGCCCGACGCATAGAAGAGTTGGGTGGTGCCGAGGCGATCCTCACGATGGACCGATTCGATTTCACGCCGGTCGACAGCCAGGTGGAAGCAGGACGGTGACGGCACCGATGGTAGCCCACTGCCGAGAGTAACCCTTACTGCGACGCCTCGCCCATCAGCAGCGGCGTCCAATCTTTTGCTGTCTTCGCCAGGAATCCCAGCACCGCGCGAATCCGCGCACTCTGCCGCAGATCGCGGTGGGTCAGCAGCCAAAGGTCGCGCTCCAGGTCGAACGCCTGGGGAAGCAGACGGCGGATGTCCCGCGCACCCGGCGGAACCACGTAGTACGGTAGGGCGGCGATACCGAGACCACTGCGCATGGCGTTGAACTGGGTCAGCACGGTATCGCAGCGCAATGCGACTTCCGCGCAAGCCGCTACGTTCCTGAGCCGCTGCGCCTGGATGACATCGGCGATCTGGCCGGCGGATTCAATGATCCTGTGGCCGGCGAGATCCGCGAGGCTGTGCGGTCCGCCGTGCTCGGCCAAATAGGACTCCGCCGCGAAGAGGCCGAACTTGACGCAGCCTATTCGTCGTCCGATCAGCTCTTCGCAGCCGGGATTGCCGACGCGCAGGACGATGTCGGCTTCGCGCCGCACGAGATCCAATACGGTCACCCCAACGCGCAGCTCTAGCCCGATTTCGGGGTATTGCTCGCGAAAAGCGGGAAGCGCTGGCGCCAAGCAGAAGCTGCCAAGCCCCTCCGTCGTGCCTACCGAAACCGGGCCGCGCAACTCAGCCTCCTGGCCGCTGATACGGCGCTCTATGGCGACCGCACTTGCTTCCATAGCCTCCGCCAAGTCGCGAATCGCGTTGCCTGCCGTGGTCAGCCGGTAGCCGTAGGCAGTCCGATCGAAAAGACGCGCGTCGAGGCATTCCTCCATCCGCTCGATCTTGCGGCCGACGGTCGGCTGTGTGACGCCGAGACAGCGCGCTGCGGCGGACAGGCTGCCGTGCTGCGCAACGGCGAGAAAGTAGCGGTAGGCGTCCCAGTCCATGGCCTATTCAGAATCTTTCGGAGCCTATGCAGAACGCGGCAGTTCCCCGCTCGCGCCGCTTCACCATCTTCAGGGCTACAGCGGTTGGCGCCCGATCCCGGAGGGGAGACGAGCCAAAGGTACCCGGAGATAGAGTCATGCAAATCGCCTCGGATCTCGTCACCAAAGCCGCAGCGGCCGCGATCGACGGGCACCAGGGTCTCGCAGGCACCCCCGGCTCACCGATCGGCAACCCGTTACCGGAAAGACATGATCCCGGCGTCGACGGGCCGAAAATCAGGTTCTCGGTGGATTGGTCAATTTTTCGCGAGTTGGACGCACGCAAGGGTCTGCGTATAGCCGACGCTTACCAGTCCATGCCGCACGATCCCGACAACCGTTTCGTGGCGGCCAGCTACGCACGCCTTGCAACGGAAATCATGCAGCAGTTCCGCTACGCGACGGATAGCCTGGAGATCAACATCGAACCCTACTGGGGCGATGGCGAGCCCTACGACAACAGTCGGGAGATGAGGGCCGACGTCCTAAGGGAGCGGCACCTCTTCTTTCTGCCGACGGGTCAGAACTTCGGCAGCGAGGACGGCCGGGGCGCGCCCTATCGCGACCACCCCATGCTGGCGCCGAGCGCCATCACGCGCGCCGGATATCGTCTGCTTATCAACGATGCCTTTCGGGCGATTCACGACATCTTCGGCCACGTCCTGACCGGCAGCAACTTCTCGCCGCGCGGCGAGGAACGCGCCTGGTTCCTTCACTCGCAGATGTTCAGTGCCCTGGCACGCCCGGCCCTCACCACCGAAACGCGGGGGCAATCCTGCTGGGTGAACTTCGGGCCGCACATGCGCAACGGCCAGGGACGTCTGCGCAAAAAGGGCGAACCCGGGTGGCTCGCTCCGGCCGATCGCCCCTTCGCGCGGCAGAAGGCCGGACTGCTGCCGTCCAGCATGAGCGGTGTGGTCCTGTCCCTTGACGCGGCGCGCGGGCCGGTCGCCGCCGAGCTGCTCCCCGGCTGGTCGACAGAAAGCTGCCTGACCGAAGAGCTTCGGGACTAAGCACCCAACATCGGCACGAGGCAAACATGACCGCGCAAGTGAAAGAGCAGTTGGACCAAGCCTATCGCCAGGCCCGCTTCCGCGTATTCGACAAGGGTGGCGGCCACGAGATTCGAGTCGGCGAGCCCTGCGCCACGCTCGACGCCGTCCTTGCCGAGCGGAAGATCGACAGCTGGGCCTTCGTTACCGCCTGCAATCCGAAGTCCCGACAGCTGTCCGACGGCGAGAACCTGCGGCGTCAGTGGCGGATGGAACAGCTGCTACGGGCAGACGGCTTCGAGATCCTGGCAGGCGAAGGCATCGACGAGAGTGGCCATTGGCCGCCGGAAGCGAGCTGCCTGATCCTGGGAATCAGCCGGCAGCAGGCAACCGCGATCGCGCTCCAAGACGGCCAGAACGCCTTTGTCTTCGGCGAGCCAGGCCAAAGGGCCGAATTGATCTGGTGCTAACGAACCGTCGAAAGGCCGTGCCATGAGCCTCAACGCCTCACAAATACACGCTTTCTTTCCGCCCGAGCAGTTGCCCTTCCTGGCACGGCTGAAAAGGCGGGTCGCCAAGACGCGACCCTATGCCGGCCTGAAGATCCTGCACAACATCCCCCTGACCATGGAAACGCTGCCCAAGATCGACGTGCTGCTCCAGGGCGGCGCCGAGCTGACCGTCACCAGCTCCACCTTCATGACGCCCAATCCCACGGCAGCAGCCGTGCTGCGCGCTGCCGACGTCACCCTGCAGATCGAGCACGACTTCGAGGATGACTTCGACATTTGCATGGACTGCTGCGGCGAGCTGCTCGACCAGGTGACGCCGCGCATCGGCATGGTCGAGCTGACCAAGACCGGCAGCCTGCGCTATCGCGCCCGCAGCGATCTGAGCTATCCAGTCATCTCGGTCGACGAAAGCGCCGTCAAGAACCTGGAGACTCTGCTCGGAACCGGCGATGGATTTTTGCGCGCCTTTCGGGAGCTGACAGGAGAGTGTGTCGCCGACAAGGCTTTCCTGCTGTTCGGCTACGGCAAGGTCGGGCAGGGCATCGCGCACGCCTTGAGCCGCTATACGCGCGACATCGCGGTTGTCGAGTTGGACGCCGGTTTGCTGAAGAAGGCCGCGGCAGACGGCTACGGGCCGATCGCAGGCGGGGACAAGCGCGCGGTCGAAAACGCGGCTGCCAGTGCCTTCGCCGTCGTCACCGCCACCGGCCAAAAGGGTGTCGTTTCGGCTAGCTATGATAGCAAGGCGATCAAGAAGGCGGCCTACCTCGCGAACATGGGCGGAGAAGACGAGTTCGGCGAGGCCTTCACGACGGACGAAGTTCTGGTCGACAAGCTGCCCATCAACTTCGCCATCCCACAGCCGACTCTGATCCGCTATTTGGATCCGGTCTTCTACGCGCACAACCTTGCCATCGAGCTGCTCCGCGCAGGCGAGCTGCGCGCCGGTGTCTACTCTTTCCCGGACCACGTCGCCGAGGCGATCGTCGAGGAGTGGCTTTCAATCTTTGGTACCGGCGGTGATGCCATGGTGGCCCGCAAGGCTCTGTCCGGCACGCTGTGAACCTGGGCAGAAAAACTAGGGCCGGTGTCCCCCACACTCTAGACTGCACCGTTTCACGGATTGCGCGGAGCAGGACGGTAGCGAATGGCCGAACGGCGGAACCTGCGGATCATCCACCTGCTGGAGGCTCCGGATGTCGCAGCGGAGCTGGCGCGGTGGTTCATCGATGAGTGGACCCCTTGGTACGGGCCGGACGGCGAGGGCGATGCGGAGGCCGACCTGGCGGCCTGTAGCAGCCGGAGTAAACTGCCGATCTGCCTGGTGGCGCTCGAGCCGGACGGCACTCTGCTCGGGACCGCCGCACTGAAGTCGGACTCGGTCGGCAGCGAGCTCGGCTCCGGGCCCTGGCTGGCCACCTTCCTGGTCGGCGAGGCCCATCGCGGCCAGGGGATCGGCACGGCTCTGGTCGCCGCCATGGAGGCAGAGGCGCAACGCCTCGGCTTCGAGGCCGTCTACACCTCGACCGACACTGCGGATGGTTTGCTGCAACGACGCGGCTGGCAAGCCATCGGCGACAGCGAGTCGCTGAGGGGACCGGTTGCGGTCTATTGCCGGCGCTTCGCGGACAGCGGCTCCTAGTACCGAATCAGAGTTTTGTACTCGGTTGCGCGCTCCGCGGCTGTGGCGCGGAACTGTGCAACCGAGTACTAGGCCGGCTCGAAGGATTCGACCGCAACCCCGCCACCCCCGGCGATCAGGATATGCGACTCGGGGATCGCCACCCACTGCGCTTCGGCGTGGTCGAGCGGCTCGGAGAGGATCAGGATGGAGCTTCCAGCCTCGCCGACCGGCCTGCCATCGGGGCACTGCGGCTGCGCGCCGCAGGCATAGAAGAGGCTGGGCGCAGCCCCGTCGCTGGCATAGCGCAGGGCGTAGACGCTCTCGCCATCGCTCAGGGCCGCCGTCATCTTGAAAGGTTCGGACACACCGACAGCCGCCGTGACCTCGCCCAGCTGCGCGACCGTGCTGCCAAGCGCGGCCAGCGGGTCGTCTTCCAGGCCGTTGCTCAGCAGCAGATAGAAGAAGATTTCGCTATCGGTCGTGCCTTCGATCGAGGAGACGTAGTCGGGCGCGACGCCCAGCAGCAGCTCGCGACGCAGCCGATCAAAGCCGCCGATCATGCCGTTGTGCATGAAGAGCCAACGGCCGTGCCGGAAGGGGTGGCAATTGGCCCGCGCCGTCGCCGTACCTGTCGAGGCGCGGACATGGCCAAAGAACAGCGGTGCGCGAATCTGCCGGCAAAGCGATCGCAGGTTCTCGTCGTTCCAGGCCGGTAGAGTATCGCGGAACACGCCAGGCTCCGCCCGGCGGTCGTACCAGCCGATCCCGAAGCCGTCTCCGTTGGTCGGCGATACGCTCTGCAGCGCATGACGGCTCTGGCTGATCAGCGAGTTTTCCGGTTCGAAGATCAGCGAATCGAGAAAGATAGGTTCGCCGCAATAGGCCAGCCAGCGGCACATGATGGCTCCAACGCCGCGCAGACGGCGGCATTCATATGCACTCAAAGAATGCCGCTACTGTCGAGCCAATTGCTTAACCGGGGTTTAACGCCCAATTGCACACCTCTGTAGTGTCGCCTCCAGGCTCCCCGAGTTACGCCTTGTCCACCCGGCACTGGTAGCAGTTGTTCGATGCCGAGCGGATGTGCAGGTAGGCCACGTCGGGGTCGTCGAAAATCGCCGCGCAAGCCGTGGCAAGCTCTTTCGTCGGCACCACCTGGCCGGTGCCGTACTTGATCCGGTCGTCGGCCTTGTAGCCGCGCACCAACATCCGCTCCCGATGATCGAGGAACAGGCGTGGCGGCTCGGCCGTCTCGGCGTGGCGCGGACAGTCCACCGCATGCAGGAAAATCGGTCCGACCTCGGCGTAGGGCTGCGCCTCTGGAAAGGGACGGTAGGCAACGACAAGCATGGGATTGCCGTCAGCGATGTCGCTCAGGCAGTGGCGACAAAGATTACCGCTGCCCTCCGCGACGTGGCGTTCCGGCATCTGGCCGTTGGCATCCGGCTTACCCGACCGGAGGGCCTGCACATCCTCGGTCGGCATGGCGACAAAACGGATTTCTGTCATGGCGTTTCCCTAGCCGTCTGTTGAGGGCGACAGGAAACGGTATCGCCGATGCTTAATCCATCCGCTTCTTGCGCTACGGCGGCTCAGGCGCGCAGCTCGGCCAGGTCCTGGTAGAGCGCCAGCGCCTCGGGATTGGCAAGCGCCTCCTTGTTCTTGACCGGGCGGCCGTGCACCACGTCGCGTACCGCGAGCTCGACGATCTTGCCGGACTTGGTGCGCGGGATGTCGGCCACCTGCACGACGCGGGCCGGCACGTGGCGCGGCGTGCAGCCGTTGCGGATCTGCGTCTTGATGCGTTTGGTCAGCTCTTCATCCAGCGTCACGCCCGGGCGCAGCTTGACGAAGAGCACGACGCGCACGTCACTTTCCCAGTCCTGGCCGATGACGATCGCCTCCTCGACCTGATCGAGCTGCTCGACCTGACGATAAATCTCCGCCGTGCCAATGCGCACGCCGCCCGGGTTGAGGGTCGCATCGGAGCGACCGTAGATGACGATGCCGTCGTGCTCGGTGAGCTCGATGTAGTCGCCATGGGTCCAGACGTTGGGGAAGGCCTCGAAGTAGGCGGCGCGGTAGCGCTTGCCGTCCGGGTCGTTCCAAAAGGCGACCGGCATGGAGGGGAAAGGCCGGGTGCAGACCAGCTCGCCCTTCTCTCCGCGCAGCGGCTTGCCGTTCTCGTCGAAGACCTCGACCGCCATGCCGAGGCAGCGTGCCTGGATCTCGCCGCGCCAGACCGGGCCGGTCGGATTGCCGCCGACAAAGCAGCCGATGATGTCGGTGCCGCCGGCAATGGACGACAGGCAGACGTCCTCCTTGATGTGCTGGTAGACGTAGTCGAAGCCCTCCGGCACCAGGGGCGAGCCGGTCGAGGTGATGGTGCGGACCGAGGCCAGATCGTGAGTCGTCTTGGGGTCGAGACCGGCCTTGTTGAGGGCATCGATGTACTTGGCCGAAGTGCCGAAGAGGGTGCCCCTCTCCGTGTCCATGAAGTCGAACAGGATGTTGCCGTCGGGCGCGAAGGGCGAGCCATCGTAGAGCAGTAGGGTCGCCTCGGCGGCCAAGGCGGAGACCACCCAGTTCCACATCATCCAGCCGCAGGTGGTGAAGTAGAAGACCCGGTCGCCCGGCTTCACGTCGCACAGCAGGACCATCTCGCTCAGGTGCTTGAGCAGCGTGCCGCCGACGCCATGCACGATGCACTTTGGCTTCCCGGTGGTGCCGGAGGAATACATGATGAAAAGCGGACTGTTGAAGGGCACCTGCTTGAAAGCGATGGGGCCGCCGGGCTGGTTGGCGATGAAGTCGTCGAACAGGCTCGCCTTGTCCAGGGCGGAGATGTCAGGCGCCTCGCCGATGTAAGGCACCACGACGATGGCCTCCAAGGTCGGCAGCTGCGCGCTGAACTCGGCGACGCGGGCAAGCGAATCGTGCGCCCTGCCGTTGTAGTGATAGCCGTCCGGGCAGAACAGCACCTTGGGCTCGATCTGGCCGAAGCGGTCGAGCACGCCTTGCACGCCGAAGTCCGGCGAGCAGGACGACCAGATCGCCCCCAGCGACGCTGCCGCCAGCATGGCGATCACCGTCTCCGGCATGTTGGGCATGAAGCCCGCCACCCGGTCGCCCTCGCCGACGCCGCGCGCCGCCAGCGCCTGGGACAGGCGGGAGACCTTGTCCTGCAACTCGTCCCAGGAGAGGCGGCGCTTCACCTTGTCCTCGCCCCAGAAGACGATGGCGTCGTCCGGTCCGTGGCGGCGCAACAGGTTCTCGGCGAAGTTGAGCTTCGCGTCTGGAAAGAACTGGGCGCCCGGCATCTTGTCGCCGTCAGCCAGCACCGTCTCGCCCATGGTCTCGGCGATCACGCCGCAGTGCCGCCAGACCGATTGCCAGAACTTCTCGATCTCGCTCACCGAGAAGTCGTGGAGCGCGGCGTAGTCCTTCGCGGCCACGCCCCAGTCGCGCTCCACATCGGCCATGAAGGCGATCAGGTTTGCCTTCGCGATCCGCTCTTCAGACGGCTGCCACAACGGCGCAGACATGCGTTCCTCCCCGGCGTTTCTGCTTTGCCCGCACTATGGCAAAAGCCGGCGGGGGGAGAAAGACGCCGGGGACGCTTGGGTCAGAAGAGGGCCCGCGAATAGGCCTCGTCGACCTGGGCGCGGAAGCGCTCGCGGATGTCGGACGGCATGCCCCAGGAAAACTCTGTCAGGATGGCCCGATCGATCTCGGCCCATTTCGCCTCGTCGATCGGCAAGCCTTTCTTCTTGAACTTGGCCAGGCGACGTTGGATCTCGGCCACGTTGTGGTAGGTCGCCCAGGTCTTGCGTGCTTCGGTGAAGGCCTCCAGTGCCGCATCGAAATCGCGGTCCAGGATGGCCTCGAAGCCGGCGCGCTCGAAGGCCGCGGCCTGCTCGCCGCGCGTGGCCTGCGCAGGCTCAGCCGGCGCGGCAGTCTGCTGCTCCGGCTCCGCCTCCGCTCGCGGAAGCGGCGCCCGCGTCGCGGTCTGCTGGATCTGCTGCACCTCACGGCCCAGGTTTTTTTGCAGGTGGCTGATCTTGGTGTCGATGTCCTCGGTTACAGTCGCCACCGCCTCGGAGGGCGTGATCTCCGCCGGCGCGGCGCCGTTCTCGGCGCGGATCTGCTCAATTGCCACCGTGAGGTCACGCTCGTAGTTGGCCTGTAGGGTGGAGACCAGGGCAGCGATGTCGGCCAGCTCCTGCTGGGTGGTCGCTTCGACCTGCTGGATCTGCTCCACGGCCGGACCGAGCTCAAAGCCGAAGGCCTTGACCTGGCGCTTCTCAACGATGCCCACCAAGTCCTCGTGATAGATCAACACGACCAGCAGAATCACAGCCGGCCACATGAAGGTCCGGATGTAGTCGAGTATCAGCCGGCCGAGCATATAGCTTCGTTCGCCCTCTTCCACCATGAGTTTCGCCTCCGCAAGGGGTCGCACCCTAGTCTAGCCTAGCCGAAGGCCGCGCCGCCAAACGTGACGCCGCGCACAAGTCCCACCGCGCCGTTGGATCGCGTGAAGCATCCGGCCGGGCGCATGGCTGCTCTGCGCCCCGCCGCCTAGCGCCGCCGCTGCCGCGCCGGTAAGCTCGGCTCCCGCATGTCCACTCCCAATGTCCGATCCTCCTTCGGGGCGAGTCTCTCCGACGCCGCGCAGGGCGCTCTCTATATGTGCCTGGCGGCGCTCGGCTTTTCCGTGATGAACCTAGTCATCCGTGTGCTCGCGGCCGAGCTCGACCCGCTGCAGATCGCCTTCTTCCGCAATGCCTTCGCGCTCGCCTTTATGCTGCCCTGGCTGCTGCGCAACGGACGCGAGGGTCTCAAGACCGAGCGCCCGGGCACGCATCTCTTGCGCGCGCTGCTCGGCCTCGCCGCCATGATCTGCTGGTTTTACTCGATCGCTCTGCTGCCGCTGGCCGAGGCGGTCTCGCTCAACTTCACGGTGCCGCTCTTCGTCACCATCGGCGCCGCGCTGTTCTTGCGCGAGATCGTCCGCGCCCGGCGCTGGAGCGCCACCGTCATCGGCTTCCTGGGTGTGCTGATCATCGTGCGGCCCGGCTTCGCCGAGGTTACCTGGCTGATGGGCCTGCCGATCCTGGCCGCGGCCGTCATGGCCGTGGCGACCCTAATCGTAAAGTCCCTCTCGGAGACCGAGGCGCCAGCGGCCGTGGTCTTCTACATGAACCTGATCCTGACGCCGCTATCGCTGATCCCGGCGCTGTTCGTCTGGCGCTGGCCGGCCTGGGAGAGCGTCTGGCTGCTGGTCGCGCTCGGTGTGCTGGCGGCGGTCGCCCACCTGGCACTGACCCGCTCCTACACCAAGGCTGATGCCTCGGCCGTCATGCCCTTCGACTACCTGCGCCTGCCCTTCGTCGCGGTGCTGGCCTATTTCGCCTTCGCCGAGGTGCCCGACCTCTGGACCTGGGTCGGCGGCGCGGTGATCGCCGGCGCGGCGATCTACATCGCAAGGCGCGAGGCACAGGTCGCCCGCGAGCGCCCGACTCGGGCGGCTGCCGGCCACGCCGCACAGGGCCGAAGCTGAGCGGCCCATGTCCATGGAGGCTTCGCAAACCCGTCTACAAAGCGCCTGGTTGCGCCTCACGCCGAACCAGCGCGGCGCGGTCTGGATGATCGGCGCGGCCACCGGCTTCACCCTCAACAGCGCCTTGGTAAAGGCGCTCGGCCAGGCCGATTTCCATCCCTTTCAGCTCGCCTTCCTGCGCACCGCCATCGCGCTGCTGGCGCTGCTGCCCATCATCTGGCGCGGCGGGAAGGAGGGCCTGAAAAGCCGTCACCCGGGGATCCACGTCATCCGTGGCGTGATCGGTGGCGGCGCCGTGGTCGCCGGTTTCATCGGCCTGACCCTAATCCCGCTGGCCGACTTCATGGCGCTCTCCTTCACTACGCCGCTGTTCATTATTCTGCTCGCAGTGCTGTTGCTCGGCGAGAAGGTGCGTTGGCGGCGCTGGAGCGCGACAATGGTGGGCTTCCTCGGCGTGGTGGTGATGGTTCGCCCCGGCGCCGGCACCTTGGAGCTGGGCGCCCTCTGCGCGCTGGCCATGGCTTTCGGCATCGCTGTCGCCTCGACCATGGTGAAACGCCTGCCGGCGGAAGAGACGCCGCTTTCCATGCTGTTCTGGTTCTCGCTCTCCGCCACCCTGCTGACCGCGCCCTTGGCCGCCCTCGTCTGGCGCGCACCCAACGTCGGGGAGTGGCTCTGGCTGATCGTCATGGGGGTGCTCGGCGCCGGAGCGCAATTCCTGATCATCCGCGCCTACAAGGTCGGCGAGGCGACCTTCGTCGCACCCTTCGACTACTCCAAGCTGCTGATCGCCGGCGCGATCGGTTTCTTCGTCTTTGCCGAAGTGCCAGACCTCTGGACCCTGGCCGGCGCGGCGATCATTGTCGCCTCGACCCTCTACATCGCACGGCGCGAAGCCAGGCTGCAGAGCGACGGGCCTGAGAGCCCGCCGGTCCCACCCAGCTAGCCGGCCGTCAGCCTCTAGTGGCTGACCACCAGGGGGGCGAAGAGGACCGGAATAATCTCCTGGGTCTTGATGCGCCCGCTGCTGTCCTTGTCGACCAGAAGGAGCTGCTGGGCATCTTCCAGGCCCGAGGGGATGACCATGCGGCCGCCGGGTTTCAGCTGCTCGAGCAGCGGCGGCGGAATCAGCTCACAGGCCGCGGCCACCAGGATCTTGTCGTAGGGCCCGTAGTCGGGCCAGCCATAGCCGCCGTCGCCAATGCGAAAGCGGATGTTCCTATAGCCCGCCGCCTCGAGCCGGCGTTGCGCCTGCTCCGCCAGTTCCTCAATGATCTCGACGCTGCAGACCTCCTTGGCCAGCTCGGCCATGACCGCCGCGTGGTAGCCGAGCCCGGTGCCGATCTCGAGCACCCGATCGTCCTCGTTCAACTCCAACAGATCGGTCATCAGGGCGACCATGAAAGGCTGCGAGACCGTCTTGCCGCAGCCGATCGGCAGCGGCCCGTCGGCATAGGCGAAGGGCCGCATCTCGAGCGGCACGAAGTCGTGCCGCGGCACCCGCCGCATGGCTGCCATCACGCGGTCGTCCAGCTTTTCCTTGTTGATCTGATCGCCGCTCAACTGCACGTAGGCCGCGATCAACGAGACCATGCCGAGGCGCAGTTGGGCCAGTTCGATCTCTTCCTGCTCAGTCATCGGCACCTCGCATTCCATAACCGGCAACCGGCAGAAGACTCCCCTTCCGGAAGCTTACACCAGATGGTGCGAAGCGGCGGTGATAATCGATGGGTTGCGGCACGATTTGCAGAGAGTCGTGTAACGCCAAGCGGTTAGACCAGGACCTGCTCTTCGCTTTCGGTGCCTAGCGCCTGGCGCGCCCGCAGGCGGTGGCTCGGCCGGATATGGCTGGCCACCGTGCGGATCGCAGCGGCCAGGACGGCGGCATCGTCTGTGAAGCCGAACCAGACAATGAAGTCAGGAAGCATGTCGATCGGCACCACGAAATAGGCCAACGCGCCCATCAGGATCGCCTTGACCTGCAGCGGCGTCTCGCGGTCGAAGGCGCAGTAGTAGGCGGCGACGGCCTCCTCGACGAAGGGCACGCGGCCGACGGTGCGGCGCACCTTGTCCCAGAAACCCCCTTCAACCCGCGCCCGGTCGCGCTCGTAGCGCTCAGGATCGATCAGTGCCAGGTCCTTGCCAGCCATGATCAAAGATATGGGAGATGCAGAGTAGCGCCGCAATGCCGAGCGGACCGGCCAGATGGTTTCCCCCAAGAGGGCTGGCCAAAGGGGGGCTGGCCAGCGGGCCGGGCCGTTGCTATAGAGCGGCCGGTTTTGCAGTGCAACGAACGGGGAAGCGCGAGACATGGACGTGAAGGGGCAGGGCGCGATCGTCACCGGCGGCGGTTCGGGACTGGGCGCGCAGTCGGCACGGAGCCTGGCCGCGGCCGGCGCCAAGGTCACGGTGCTGGACGTCGACGCCGAGGCGGCCGAGGCGGTCGGCAAGGAGATCGGCGGCCTGGGCCTGGCCTGTGACGTGGGCAGCGCGGCAGATGCAGAGGCCGCCGTGGCCAAGGCGCGGGAGGCGCACGGCCCGGCCCGCGTTCTGGTCAACTGCGCCGGCATCGCGCCGGCCAAGCGCATCGCCGGCCGCGACGGCCCCATGCCGCTCGAAGCCTTCGAGCAGGTCATCCGCGTCAACCTGATCGGTTTCTTCAACCTGCTGCGGCTGGCCGCCGCCGACATGGTCGCCGCCGATCCCCTGGAAGACGACGAGCGTGGCGTGATCATCTCGACCTCCTCGATCGCCGCCCGCGAGGGGCAGATCGGGCAATCCGCCTACGCCGCCTCCAAGGCCGGTATCGAGGGCATGATGCTGCCCGCGGCGCGCGAGTTCGCCCGTTTCGGCGTGCGCGTGCTGTCGATCGCCCCGGGGTTGATCGGCACGCCGCTGCTGCTGAACATGCCGCAGGAGGTGCAGGACAATCTGGCCGGCCAGATTCCCTTCCCTCACCGCTTCGGCAAGCCGGAGGAGTTCGCCGGGCTGGTCATGCACATCGTCGGCAACCCGATGCTCAACGCGGAAGTGATTCGCCTCGACGGCGCCATGCGCATGCAATAGGCAGCGGCCGAGCGACCCACCGCGGTCGCTCTTGGCGTCCCCGTCACGACTATCCGCAAAGCGCGAAATTTTTTCCACATCGTTCTATCATAAGGTCGTAGCCCGGCAGCGCCAGGCGAGCAGTTTGAGGTGAGTAACGTTCATGCGTCTTTGGCCGACACCCGATAGCGGAAACCCTAATCCCCAACTCCGTTTGAGAGCTACCCGCGCGTACCCTGCTGTGCCCGCTTGTTCGGCCCGTTCCAGCGTTTCTGGGTGCTTGGCGGCCCGGGTCCGGCGGGTTAGGGTCCGCTGAGGTCGAATGGATCCCCGAGGCCATGGCGCGCGTACACAACATAGCCCACTTCAGCACCCCGCCGACCCTCTCCGACATGGAGGCGGTCGCCCGCGAGGCCTATGCCAACATCCCGCCGGAGCTGCGCGGCTTCGTGCGCCACGTGGTGATTCAGGTCCAGGATTTCCCGGACGACGAGACCATGGACGAGATGGAGTGCGGGTCGCCCTTCGACCTGCTCGGGCTCTATCGCGGTGTCGATCTGGCACGCAAGAGCGTGCTCGACACGCCGGAAGACGTCGACATGATCTTCCTCTACCGCCGGCCGATCCTCGACTACTGGTGCGAGAGCGAGGAAGACCTCTGTAACGTGGTGCGGCACGTGCTGATCCACGAGATCGGCCACCACTTCGGCCTCAGCGACGACGACATGGAGCGCATCGAGCAGCTCGCCTGACAGGCTGCTCGCCCAGCGGGCACTCCACGGCGCAATCCTCATAGCAAGGCATGCACGCGGCTGCGGAGCTCAGGCAGCAGCTCCCGTTCGAACCAGGGGTTCTTCTTGAGCCAGGCGGTGTTGCGCCAGCTCGGGTGCGGAAGCGGCAGATAGGTCGGCAGATAGTCGCGCCAGGCACGCACGGTTTCGGTGAGCGAGGCCTTGCGGTCCTTCTTCAGATAGAAGGCCTGCGCATAGAGGCCAACCAGCAGGGTCAGCTCAACCTGCGGCAGGGCGGCGCGGATCGGCGGCTGCCAGAGTGGCGCACATTCCGGCCGAGGCGGCTTATCGCCGCCGCGCGCATCGCGGCCGGGATAGCAGAAGCCCATGGGCACCAGGGCAATGCGGCTCTCGTCGTAAAAGGTCTCCGGCTCGACCGCCAGCCAGTCGCGCAGCCGCACGCCCGAGGGATCGTTGAAGGGGATACCGGTCTCGTGCACCTTGGTGCCCGGCGCCTGGCTGGCGATCAGCAGCCGCGCCGTCATGCTGGCGCGCAGCACCGGCCGCGAACCGAGCGGCAGATGGGCTTCGCAGTGCCGGCAGGCACGGACCTCGCGTAGCAGCGCATCGAGGCCGGTTGCTGCGTCCGACGAGGCAGCGCCCGCCATCGCTAGAGACCCTCGCTCAGTAGGCGTTCGACATAGCGCGGGACCAGCTCGCCGGCCCGACCGTAGTGGCGCTCGGCGAAGAGGCTGTGGCCGTCGGAGGGCTCAAGATTGAGCTCCACGGTGTGGGCACCGCCGGCCAGTTGCGCCTCCTGCACGAAGCCGGCGGCGGGATAGACCGTCCCCGAGGTGCCGATCGAAAGGAAGAGGTCGCAGTCGGCGAGCGCGGCGTAGATGCGGTCCATCTCGAAAGGCATCTCGCCGAACCAGACCACATGCACGCGCAGCCGCCCCATGGTGGCGCAGGCCAGGCAGCAGCTCTGCAGGTCCATGTTGCCGTCCCAGTCGGTGACCGCACCGCAGTCCAGGCAGCGTGCCTTGAGCAGCTCGCCATGCATGTGTATCAGCGATCGGGAACCGGCGCGTTCGTGCAGATTATCGATGTTCTGGGTGACCAGCAGGACCTCACCCGGCCACTCGGCCTCGAGCCGCGCCAACGCCAAGTGCGCGGCGTTCGGCACCACGGCCGCATCCAACAGCCCCTGCCGCCGCGTATTGTAGAAGGCATGGACCTTCGCCGGGTCGCGCGCGAAGGCTTCGGGCGTCGCCACGTCCTCGAGGCGGACCTTGGCCCAGATACCGTCGGCGTCGCGGAAGGTGTCGAGTCCGGATTCCTTGGAGATGCCGGCCCCGGTCAGGATCACGATGCGGCCTGTCCCCCGGCCGGGGCTATTGGGACGCTGGGCGCCATTCTCTGTCTGCGTGTCTGGCATGTCGCCGCGATCATAGACGACAAGCTGGCGGCACCATAGGGTGGGCCGCTCTGCCGCACGGGAGTGTGACCATGACAAAGCTGCGCGTGCTCTTCGTCTGCACCGGAAACATCTGCCGCTCACCGACGGCCGAAGGCGTGCTGCGGCACAAGGTACGGGCCGCCGGTCTCACCCATCTGGTCGAGATCGATTCGGCCGGCACCCACGGCTATCACATCGGCGATCCGCCCGACCCGCGCGCGATACGCCAGGCGGCGGCGCGCGGCTACGACCTGCGCGACCAGCGCGCGCGCAGGCTGCGCCACGAGGATTTCGCCGACTTCGACCTGATCCTCGCCATGGACCGCGGCCACCTGGATCTGATGGACGGCATGGCGCCGCGCGATAGCGCCGCCGAGGTCAAGCTGTTCCTCGACTATGCGCCGGAGGCGAACGGCAGCCGCGAGGTGCCCGACCCCTACTACGGCGGTCTCGAGGATTACGACCATGCGCTCGACCTGATCGAAGCCGGGGTGGAACGGCTGCTGGACGCGCTGCGCCAGGATCTGCAGTGAGGCCTCCGGATCTCGCCGATCGCATCGAGGCGGTCCTCGGCCGGCGCCCGGCCGCGCTGCGGCCATTGGGTGGCGGCTGCATCGCCGAGGTCTACAAGGTCGAACTGAGCAACGGCGAAGTCTGCGTCGCCAAGCTGGCGCGAAACGGCGGCCTCGCCATCGAAGCCAAGATGTTGCGGCGCCTGTCGGCGCTCAGCGAGCTGCCGCTGCCCGACTTGCTGTACAGCAGCGACGACCTGCTGCTGATGAGCTTCGTCGAGAGCGCTGGCCGGCTCGACGCCACGGCCCAGGCGCATGCCGCCGAACTGCTCGCCGCCTTGCACAGTGTCTCTGCCGACGCCTTCGGTTTCGAGTGCGACACGGTGATCGGGTCGCTGCCGCAGCCCAACCCCTGGACCGAGAGCTGGCGCGAGTTCTTGCGCGACCACCGGCTGCTTGCCATGGGCGCGCGGGCGCAGCAGGCCGGACATCTGCCTGTCACCACCCTGCGCAAGCTGGAAGCTTTCTGCGGCCGGCTCGCCGACTTCATCGAGGAGCCGACCGCACCTTCGCTGATCCACGGCGACGTTTGGGACGGCAACCTGCTGTGCCGCGACGGCCGCATCGTCGCTTTCCTCGATCCGGCCATCTACTACGCCGATCCGGAGATCGAGCTCGCCTTCTCCACCTTGTTTGGCACCTTCGGCGAGGCGTTCTTCCGGCGCTACGGCGAATTACGCCCTCTCGCCCCCGACTTCTTCGAGACGCGGCGCGACATCTACAACCTCTATCCGCTGCTGGTGCATACGACCCTCTTCGGCGGCCACTACGCGGCAGCGGTCGATCGGACCCTGAGCCGCTATGGATAAACCCCATGGACGATAGCGGCGCCGTCGCCGAGGACCGCGCCCGGGCCCGTGACGACAGAGTCGGCCAGGGCATCGCCTGCATCCTCTTCGCCATGTTCGCCATGTCGATGATGGACGGCATGGCGAAGTGGCTGGGGCAGGGCTACTCACCTGTCCAGATCGCCTTCTTCCGCGGGCTATTCGCCCTGATCCCGGTTCTGATGATCGTCTGGCAGAGCGGCGGTATCAACGCGCTTAGGACCCGGCATCCATTGGGGCATCTGTTTCGTGCCGCAACGACCTGGCTAGCGTTGGTCTGCTTCTTCGCCGCGATCCGCAGCATGCCGCTGGCCGACGCCGTGGCGATCGCCTTCGCCGCGCCGCTTTTCGTCACCGCGCTCTCAGTGCCGTTCCTCGGCGAATCTGTCGGACCGCGCCGCTGGTTGGCGGTCATCGTGGGTTTCATCGGCGTCCTGGTGATGGTGCGGCCCGGTGCCGGCGCCTTCCAGCCCGAGGCACTCCTGGTGCTGCTCGCCGCGCTGGGCTACGCGCTCGCCATGCTGGTGACCCGCCGCCTGACCCGCACCGAGACCAACGCCGCCATCCTGTTCTATTCGACCGCCGGTGCTACCCTGGCCAACGGCCTGCTGCTGCCCTTCTTCTGGGTGACGCCCACGGCAGGCGATCTCGGCCTCTTCGCCGGGCTCGGCCTGATCGGCGGTGTTGGCTCCTTCTTCATGGTGCTGGCTTACCGCCACGCGCCGGCCGCCGTGATCGCGCCCTTCGACTACACCGCGCTGCTCTGGGCCACATTGCTCGGCTGGCTGGTCTGGCAGGAGCTACCCGATGCGCCGGTCTGGTTCGGTGCCGCGATCGTGGTGCTGTCCGGCCTCTACATCATCCACCGCGAGGCCGGCCTCGGCCGACGGCGCAATACGAGCTGAACAGGAGCCTCAGGGAGCGGCTGCGCTGTCGACCGCGGGCTCCAGCGGATACTCAGCCTCCGGCGTGTAGATCGCACCGTTCGAGGAGAGGAAGCTGGAGTAGAGCGTGAAGCTTTCCACCGGAAAGGGCGCGCATTTAAAGAGCGCGTGATCGGCCAGGTATTTGTACAGCTTATCCTGCGGCGGCGTGCCGCCGTTGCTCTTGAAGCGCGCGAGCGAGACGTGTGGCTTGAACTTGCGAGATTCGGGCGGCAGGCCGACGCGAATGATCGCCTGCTCCACCTTGTCGCGCAGCCGCGTCAGGGTCGGATTGCTTTCGACCCCGGCCCAGAGCGCTCGGAGCTTGCGCCCCTCGCCGAAGGTGCCGACGCCGGCAATCCTGAGATCGAAGCCGGGCATGCGGATGGCGGCCAGCGCGTCATCCACGTCGCGCGCGTCGCGGCCGTCGATCTCGCCTAGGAAGCGCAGAGTCAGGTGCATGTTCTCCGGCGCCACCCAGCGGGCCCCGGGCAGGCCATTGGCCAGGATGCTCAAGTCCTCGCGAACCGCTTCGGGAAGGGACAGGGCGACGAAGAGGCGCATTACGGGCTAACCTCCTTGCGGCCGGCTCTGCGGCGCGGGTTACGGACAGGGATAGGTGTAGGTTTTATGGACCGCCTCGATCCCATCCAGCACCGCGTCCGACAGCGTGACCTCTCTGGCGGCGATGTTGTTGCGCAACTGCGCCATCGAGGTCGCGCCAATGATAGCCGAGGTGACGAAGGGACGCGAGACCACAAAGGCGATCGCCATCTGCGCCGGATCGAGGCCGTGCTCCCTCGCCAGCGCCACATAGGCGGCAATGGCGGCGTCGGCCTGGGCGCCCTGGTAGCGCCGATTGTCGGGCCAGAGCGTGAGGCGAGCGCCTTCTGGTCTGGCGCCGTTTAGATACTTGCCACTGAGCGTGCCGGCACCGAGCGGCGCATAGGCAAGCAGGCCGCAGTCCTCGCGGATCGAGACCTCGGCCAGCCGTGCCTCGTAGCTACGGTTGAGCAGGCTGTAGGGGTTCTGGATCGAGGCCATGCGCGGCCCCCGACCGGCCTCGGCCAGGCCGAGGAACTTCATGGCGCCCCAGGGCGTCTCGTTCGAGAGGCCGACCGTGCGGGCCTTCCCTGCCTTTACCAGATCGTCGAGCGCGGCCAGCGTCTCCTCGATCGGTACCGCGGTTTCGTCGTCCTGGTGGAGGTAGCCGAGCTGGCCGAAGACTTTCATCTTCCGATTCGGCCAGTGCAGTTGATAGAGGTCGACGTAGTCGGTACGCAGCCGCTTGAGCGATGCGTCGATCGCCGCCGCGATATGGGTCTGGTTCAGCTGTGGCCGGCCGTCGCGGATGTAAGGGAAGTTGCCGGGCCCGCAGACCTTGGTGGCCAGCACGACCTTATCGCGTCCGCCGCGCGATGCAAGCCAGCTGCCGATGTACTCCTCGGTGCGGCCATAGGTCTCGGCGCGCGCCGGCACGGCGTACATTTCCGCCGTGTCGACAAAGGTGATGCCCTGGTCGAGCGCGTAGTCCAGCTGTTCGTGTGCCTCGGCCTCGCTGTTCTGCTCGCCCCAGGTCATGCTGCCGAAGCAGAGCGCACTTACCTGAATATCGCTGCGGCCGAGAGGGCGAGTGTCCATAGCAAGATCCTGATCGTCGCTGAGGTAACTTGCGGGATGGCGGACGGCGGTCGCCGTCCACCGAGATCGGCCAAAAACGGCCTAGAGAAAGAGGGCCAGGACCCCCGTATAGCCATACAGCCGGTCGTTGGAAATCTCCCCGTTGGCGAAGAAGCCGACCAGGGGAATATCGCCGAGCACCTGCTGCACCAGCTTCAGTTCTTCGGAATTCACACCGAACAAAGCATCTCCGCGCTCGAGGCAAGAGAAGTATAGGCCCGCCTTCGCCTTGCCGCCGGTCCGCCTCTTGAGGTCGGACAGCATACGCTTGAGGTCCTTCACCGCCGCGTCGTGATCGCGCCGGCAAAAGCGGATGGTTCGCCCCTCGCCAACGAGCTCGCTGTCGCTGAACGCGAGCCACTGTCGATCGCCGTCTATGCCGGTGATGTTGCGCACCAGATAGTCGCCCGTATCGCTGCCCGTGACCGGGAAGCCGACGTAGATATAGCCGGCGATCCGGCGCAGGTCGCGGGCCAGCAGCTCGCCGATATCTTCCTTGAAGACCTCGAGCGCCGGCCGGCCGTCGATCGATTTCACGATGTTCTGTTGCGCCTCGGTAATGCGGCGGGTCGGTCCTATGGGCATGCAGCCCTGGGTCAACGCAGCCGCGACCGGAACCTGGTCGGAAAAGAGCACGCCGGACAGCCCGCCCTCTGTCACCCGATCCGCAATCTGCGGCCATTCCTCGCGCGAGGCGGTCAGGCCGCCGACAAGGAAGCAGGTGGCCTGGGCCGACAGCCCGGCCACCATCTCGCCCACGGCGGGATTGCGCGGGTCGCCGTGCGCCACGCCGAACAGGGGAGCCTTGTCGCTCGCCCAAGCGCGGTCGGCGGCGGCGAGCCGACCGCCGCTGTCGGTGACCGGGGTCAAGACACGGAAGGCCTGGTCCGGAAAGGTGCCGACCAGCACCGTCAGGGCCGGCTGGTCGTGATACTCGATGCCGCTGGCTGCGACGCCGAGGCCGACGGTCCCGGCCCAATGCTCGATCCCGCTGCATTCTCGCAGGAAGGTCAGGATAGACCCGAGATCGGCGGCCAAGGGATCGGTCGCATAGACGAAGCCGAGGTTGGCGCCGGCCGGCAACTCGCCCAGCGAGTCGAGGCAGGCCTTGACCACGCGCGCCCAGTCGCCGCCGGCAGCATGTCCGGCCTTGAAGGCGGCCGGCGCGCTCTCGAAGGCTCTCGCCTCAGCCATCGGCGGACCGTCCTGCGGCAATCTCGTCGATCAACCGCGTTACCTCCGGTGCGATCGACTCGACAATCACGGCAATCCCGGCGGCGTTGGGGTGTATGCCGTCGGCCTGGTTGAGCGTCGGCTCCATGGCCACACCCTCGAGAAAGAAAGGATAGAAAGCAACCGCGTGCCGGGCGGCGAGGCGCGGAAAGACGGCGTCGAAGTCGTCGGCATAGTCGGCGCCCAGGTTGCGCGGCGCCAGCATGCCGGCGAGTAGGACTGGCACCCTTTCCTGCTTCAGCCGCATCAGGATCGCATCCAGGTTGGCGTAGGTGTCGCTCGGCTCGATCCCACGCAGGCCGTCGTTGGCGCCGAGTTCGACCAGCACGAGGTCCGGCTGGTCGGCCAGCGCCCAGTCGAGCCGCGCCAGGCCCGCCGCCGTGGTATCACCGGAATTGCCGCCGTTGATTACGGTCACGTCGTAGCCCTGATCGCGCAAGGTCCGCTCGAGCTGCTCCGGGAAGGTATCGCCCGCGGCCAAGCCATAGCCATGCACCAGGCTATCGCCGAAGGCGAGAATCTTGAGCGGTGCCGCAGCAACGGCATTCTGCGCCGCGGCCGCCAGCGAAATGCCTATGAGCAGCGCGATGGCATAGGCCATGCGCCGCCACGCCCGACTCACCACTGCAGACCCCCCAGTCGAAATCGCTGAAAAGATAAACCTCATCGCGCACATAAACCTTTCCAAAGACATAGGCGTAAAGCAGCGGATATTGAAGCCCTCGCGGCACAATCTATGACAATGACATGAGCTTGGCCCAACGATGGACCCCCGGCGCCACCACCCAGGCGGCCAGCAGCGGTTGACAGGCGGCAAGCACGCGCCATATCGGACTTTTGCGCCCGCAAAGGCTTCGGAGCCGGTCCACTCGCCGCCAAGAGCCGGTTCCCTCGTCAGGAATAGCCGATCGGCCCCTGCTATGATCCAGCCGTCATGATCCAACTCTCCAAGGTCGAACTGACCCTCCCCTCGACGGCGGGCCCGGTGCATATCCTGCGCGGACTCGACCTCCGGGTCGCCGACGGCGAGACGGTGAGCGTGGTCGGCCCTTCGGGTTCCGGCAAGTCGTCGATGATGATGGTCATCGCCGGCCTGGAGCGGGCGACCAGCGGCGGAGTCGCGGTCGGCGGCCAGGACCTGACCGCCCTGGACGAGGACGCTCTGGCCCGCTTTCGCCGCGATTCCATCGGTATCGTGTTCCAGGATTTTCACCTGGTGCCGACCATGACGGCGCTGGAGAACGTTGCGGTGCCGCTGGAGTTCGCCGGTCGCCGCGATGCCTTCGAGCGGGCGGCCGAGAGCCTTGGCCAGGTCGGGCTCGACCACCGGCTGACCCACTACCCTGGCCAGCTTTCCGGCGGCGAGCAGCAACGCGTGGCCCTGGCCCGCGCCTTCGCGCCGCGGCCCAACCTCCTGCTGGCCGACGAACCGACCGGCAACCTGGATGGCGACACCGGCGGCCAGGTCATCGACCTGCTGTTCGATCTGCAGGCGCGGCACGGCACGACTTTGGTTCTGATCACCCATGACACCGGCCTCGCCGCCCGCTGTGCCCGGACCGTGCGCCTGCGCGACGGCCAGATCGTCGACGACGGCAGCGCCGCACCGTTCAGCGCCGTCGCGCAATGACCGCCGCAACGGCCGACGCCATTACCGTGAATGGGACACCGTCCCTACCCTTGGCCCTACGCCTTGCGCGGCGCGAGCTGCGCGGCGGCCTGAAGGGCTTTCGTATCTTCCTCGCCTGCCTGATGCTGGGCGTCGCGGCAATTGCGGGCGTCGGCTCGGTCTCGGAGGCCATGCTGCAGGGCCTGCGCGACAACGGGCGGGTGCTGCTCGGCGGCGACATGGACCTGCGCATCGTCCACCGCCCGGCGATGGCCGAGCAACTGGACTGGATCGCCGAGCGTGCCGAGACCTCGGAGGTCGCCGAGCTGCGCGCCATGGCCCGCGGCACGTCGGAGGGGGCCAAGCGCATTCTGGTGGAGCTGCGCGCGGTCGATGATCTCTATCCGCTCTACGGCGAGGCGCGACTGGAACCGGCCGGCGACCTGCAGCAAGCGCTCGTTCAGACCGACGGCGCTTGGGGTGCGGTCGTCGATGGCAACCTGCTGCGCCGCCTGGAGATCAAGCTCGGCGACCGCGTCCAGGTCGGCGAGGCAATCTATCAGGTGCGCGCCGTGCTGGAGCACGAGCCGGACCGCACCAGCGGCGGCCTGCAGCTCGGGCCGACCTTCATGGTGGCACGCGAGAGCCTGGCCGCCACCGGCCTGGAGCAGCCCGGCAGCCTGATCCACTACCACTACCGGCTAAGGATGCCGGCGACGATAAGTTTGAACGACTTCCGCGGCGAGCTGACCGAGACCTTCCCGCAGGCGGGTTGGCGCATCCGCGATACGCGAGAGGCGGCGCCGGGCCTGCAGCGCTTCATCGTCCGTCTGACCCAGTTCCTGACCCTGGTCGGGCTGACCTCACTGCTGGTCGGCGGCGTCGGCGTCGGCAACGCGATCAAGAGCTACCTGGACGAAAAGACCGCGACCATCGCCACCCTGAAATGTTTGGGCGCCTCGAGCCGGCTGATCTTCCAGACCTATCTGGCACAGGTCATGGCGCTCGCCGTCGTGGGCGTGTTGGCCGGGCTGGTCCTCGGCGCGCTTTCGCCTTATGCCGTGGCGGCCGTGCTCGGCGACCAGCTCGGCTGGCAGAGCGCCACAGGGATCTATCCGATTCCCTTGGCAGTCGGCGCGGCCTTCGGCCTCCTGACGGCCCTGGCCTTCGCGCTCTGGCCGCTCGCCCGAGCGCGCAACGTACCGGCGGCCAGCCTGTTCCGCGATCTGCTGACACCGACCGGCGGACGGCTCGATCGCGGGCCGCTGCTTGGCATCGCGGCAGCCGGCCTTGCCTTGGCGCTGCTGTCGATCGCGACCGCGCCGGACAAGTGGTTGGCGGTGATCTTCGTCGGCGGCGCTATCGGGACGCTTATCGTCTTCCGGCTTGCGGCCCTGGGCCTGATGCGCCTTGCCCGCGCCGCCCCGCGTTCGCGAAACCCGGGCCTGCGCCTGGCCGTCGCCAACCTGCACCGGCCGGGCGCGCCGACCGGCGGCGTGGTCCTGTCGTTGGGCCTCGGCCTGACCGTGCTGGTTGCCATCGCCCTGATCGAGGGTAACCTCTCGCGCGAGGTACGCCAGTCGATACCCGCCGAGGCGCCGGCCTTCTACTTCATCGACATCCAGCCGCAGCAGATCGACGAATTCAAAAGCCTCGTCAGCGGAACCGAGGGCGTCAACGAGCTGCGCAGCGTGCCGATGCTGCGGGGCCGCATCACCTCGATCAACGGAACGCCGCCCGAGCAGCTCGTGGTGCCGAGCGAGATCGCCTGGGTCTTCCAGGGCGACCGCGGCCTCACCTGGTCGCGCGTGCCGCCGGAGAACGCAGAGATCGTCGAGGGTGACTGGTGGCCCGAGGACTACGTGGGCGAGCCGCTGGTCTCGCTTGACGCGGAGATCGGCCAGGCGCTCGGTATCGGCCCCGGCGACCGCATCGGCATCAATCTGCTGGGCCGCGATTTCGAGGTGACCATCGCCAACCTGCGGCTGGTCAACTGGGCGAACCTGACGATCAATTTCGTGATGATCTTTTCGCCCGGCCTGCTCGAAGGCGCGCCGCAAACCCATCTCGCCACCGTCAAGGCGGACCTCTCGGCCGAGGACGCGGTCGAGATCGCCGTCACCGACCGCTTCGCCAACATCTCGGCGATCCGCGTGAAGGACGCGCTGAACGCCTTCAGCGAGCTGATCGGCAAGGTGGCGACGGCGGTGCGCGTCACGGCCAGTGTCGCCCTGGTGGCCGGCGTGCTGGTGCTGGCGGGCGCGATCGCCGCCGGGCACCGGCGCCGGGTCTACGAGTCCGTCGTCCTCAAGGTGGTCGGGGCGACGCGGCGCAGCATCACCCAGGCCTACCTCCTGGAGTACGGCCTGCTCGGCCTGGTGACCGCGGCCATCGCCGCCGTGATCGGCAGCCTGGCCGCCTGGCTCGTGCTGACCGAGGTGATGGAGATGCCTTTTACCCTGCTGCCGCTGGCCATTGCCGGCACCGCCCTCCTGGCCGCCGCGATCACGATTATCTTCGGCTTCGCAGGCACTTGGCGGGCGCTCTCCCAGAAAGCGGCACCTTTGTTGCGAAACGCTTAAAATTCCACGGTTATTCGTCGTCAAATTTACGCACGGGCCGTGCGGGAATAGCTTGCAAAGATCGCCGTTTGGCCCAATATTTCACCTGAGTTCTCAACTGTCGGAGCATAGGGACACCCCATGGCTATCGGACCTGAACGCAAGTACATGACACCATCGCAGGCCGAGGCGGCGCAGATCGATGTCGGCCTGCGCAACTATATGCTCGGCATATACAACTACATGGCGCTGGGCGTCGCCTTCACAGGCGCGCTCGCCCTGTTGGTTGCGATGAATCCGCCTATCATGCAGGCCGTTGCGCTGGGCCCCCTGAAGTGGGTGCTGTTCATCGGCATCATCGGCATGGGCTTCGTCGCGCCGCGCATCATGATGTCCGGCAGCAGCGTGGCCGCTCAGGCCTGCTTCTGGATCTACGCCGGCATGTGGGGCGCCTTGATGGCGCCGATGTTCCACATCTACACCGGCGACAGCATGGTACGGGTCTTCTTCATCACCGCCGGCGCCTTCGCTGGCATGAGCCTGCTCGGCTACACCACGAAGAAGGACCTGACGGCGATCGGCGGCTTCCTCGCCATGTCGACCATCGGCATCCTGATCGCCCTGCTGGTCAACATGTTCCTCCTGCAAAGCACCGGCTTCCACTTCGTCCTTTCGATCGTGGTGGTGCTGGTCTTCGCTGGCCTGACCGCCTACGAGACGCAGGTGATCAAGAACATGTACTACGAAGGCGACACCGCCGACGAAGCCAAGCGCAAGTCGATCTTCGGCGCCTTCATGCTCTACGGTAGCTTCGTGACCATGTTCATCTGGCTGCTGCAGATCTTCGGCGTCGCCCGCGAATAGCAGCGTAGAGTACCAAACCCAAGACCAAGGCCCGGGAGCGATCCCGGGCCTTTTGCTTTGGGCGAAGGCGGGCCCTAGCCCGGATTTCTCACCAGGATGGGGGCGTCATCGCGCCGGGCGGAGTCGATCCGCTAGGAGAAGGCCGAAAAGCGTAGCCCTGCGCTACGGTTGAGGCCTTCGACGACGCGGGCGGCCCGGCGGGCGCGACCCGGAGGGTGGGCGAGATAAGCCGACAGCCCGCGTCAAAGCGCTTGCCCGATGCGTAGGCATCGCGCTGCGCGCGTTTCCTAGTCTGTTGGCTTATCTCGCCCATGACGCCCCCATCCTGGTGAGAAATCCGGGCTAGTCTGTCGGTCTGGAGCGCTGACGCATGACGAGCACCGCCCGCGAGACTGAGATGCTGCAGATCCGGGCAACCGCCGAGACAGACTTGGCGGCGGTCGCGGAGATCTATTGGTCGGCCTGGCACGAGACCCACGCGCCCTTCATCCCCGCCGCGGTGGCCGAGTTCCGCGACCGGCAATTCTTCGCGAAGAGAGCCTGCGGTTTCGGCGCGCGATTGATCGTCGCCGATCTGGACGGCGTCGTTATGGGCTTCACCGTCTGGGATGAGGCGTCACTTCAGCAGCTTTGGCTGCGGCGCGATGCGCGGGGCCTAGGCATCGGCGACAAACTCGCAAACGCCGCCGAAGGACAGATCGCCGCGGCGGGCACGACCCGGGCCCACCTCACCTGCATGGCCGCCAACGAGCCGGCCAGACGCTTCTACGAACGCCGCGACTGGCACGTCGTCGACCGCTTCGACAAGCCGCTGGAGACCGCGCAGGGACACGCTGCGGTGCCCTGTCTGCGCATGGAGAAAGAGCTGGCTCCCGCTGGCCGCTGAGGCTCAACGGCTAAACGCAGCGGCCGCCGTCGACTTCCAGGGTCACGCCGGTGATGAAGCCGGCTTCGTCGGAGGCGAGGTAGAGCGCGGAGTTGGCGATGTCTTCCGGCTGCGACATGCGGCCCATGGGGATGGTCGCGACGAACTTGGCGCGGGTCTCCGGCGTGTCGGGCTGGCCCATGAAGGTCTCCAGCATGCCGGTCTCGCCGATCACCGGGCAGACCGCGTTGACGCGGATCTTGTCGGGCGCGAGCTCCACCGCCATGGACTTGGTGAGGATGTTCACCGCGCCCTTGGAGCCGTTGTACCAGGTGAGCCCGGGACGCGGCCGCAGGCCCGCCGTCGAGGACGTGTTGATGATGCAGCCGCTACCCTGCTTGCGGAACAGCGGCACGGCCTCGAGAGTCGCCAGGTAGATCGCCTTGACGTTGACCGCGTAGGTCCGGTCGAAATCCTCCTCGCTGACCTCGGTCAGGGGCTGGTTGACGTGGCTATAACCGGCGTTGTTGACCAGGATGTCGAGGCGGCCGAAGGCTTCGATCGTCGCGCCGATCATGGCCCTCACGTCGTCGCGCTTGGTCACGTCTGCATGCACGAAGTCGGCTTTGCCGCCATCGCGTTGGATCTCATCAGCCACGGTGCGGCCGGCATTGTCGTTCAGATCGGCGACCATGACCGCCGCCCCCTCGGCCGAGAAGCGCCGAGCGATGCCGGCACCGAAGCCGGAACCCGCGCCGGTCACCAGCGCCACCTTGTTTGCGAGCCGCATAGGTCCTCCCTGGGGCTTTTCCTTGCGCCGCAGAGACTAAAGCAAGCGGGGCCGGATGCAAAAAAGCTTCGGGCCGCCGAAGCGGCCCGCTCGATCCGAACCAGCTCCGGTATGCGCCGTCAGGTGAGCTTCGCGACCAGAGCTTCGAGGCGCCCAGCCAGGGTCTCGCCCAGCTCGCCGCCGTTGCCCTTGATGTCCTTGTCGAGCACCGTGCGCAGGGTCTGCACATGGGCCGCGAACAGTTTGAGCGTCGCGGCCTCCGGTTGCTCGATCGCCTTCAGCAGCTTCGAGCAGGATTCGCCCACGCGCGTCATCAAGGGATAGCCGAAGCTGCTGCCCTGACCCTTGATGTTGTGGACGATGTTGCGCATGCGCTCACGGCAGTCGTCCCAACGGCCCGGATCGGAGGCGACGTCGGTCTGCAGCTGCTCCAGCTCACTCACGTCCTTGAAGGCGTTTTCGAGATAGAGCGCCGTGAGCTCTTCGCCCGATTCGCCTTCCAGTGCTGTGCTGTAGCCGACCATGGGGACCCGTAGCGATGAGTGGCGCGCGCCGCAAAAACGCCCGGCAAGGCTTTGCAGGCTGGCGCCCCATCTTAGGGGCCAAGAGGTTAACGGGGCCTGAACGGTTGGTCGCAGGGCGCAGGTCTTGTTGCGCGCGTTCAACCCTCCACGAAGTCGCGACCCAGGACGATGTCGAAGCTGCCGGCGAGACCGTCGGGCTCGACCTCCGGGGCCGGCGCGAGCTCGACGACCACGGACTTGCGCGCCAGGGGATCGGTGATGCGGTTCAGGATGCCGTCGCGTTCGTTCAGCGGCTCGCCGGCCACGTACATCTGCGTGGTCAAACGCTCGAAGCCCGGACCGGAGACCGCGAAGTGGATGTGCGGCGCGCGACCGGGGTAGGCGACCGGCTTGATGGTGCGGAAGCGGAAGGCTGCCTCTGCCCCGACCGTGGTGTGGCCGTAGCCCTGAAAGGCCGGGTCCGCGTTGCCGCCGCGGTCGCGCGGATGGTGATAGTGGCCGAAGGCATCGCACTGCCAGAGCTCGACCCTGGCACCGGCGACCGGCTTGCCTTCTTCGGTCAGCACCCGGCCAAAGACCTGAATGGGCGTGCCGGCCGCGGGCCGTGTTTGACCCTCGACCTGCATCAGGTCGGTGTCGCGGTCGAGCGGTAGCTCTTTGGGGTAAAAGGGACCCGGCGTCTGCCAGGGCGTCGCGGCCAGACGCCCATCCGGGCGCGGAAAGACGGCGGCGCGCAAAGGGTCAGCCACGAAGCCAGTCAGGGCGCTGCCGAAGCCGGCGGCCAGCAGTTGCCGACGTGAGAAGGACGAACGTTCGGTCATGGTTACGATCTCCCCATGCCCCAGGCGGCCAAGGAGGCTGCACCTGTTCATACAGTCTAGTTGGTGGCAGTTGGGCGCCGCTTCCAGTGTCGAGCTGCGTCACTTGACCATGAAGGCCCCATAAGAGCGGGAAACAGAAATGCCCTTCGACAACGGCTTAGAACCAACGGCAGACTGCAGCTTCAAGGGCAGAACGAAAGACACTGGGAGGACTCCATGACAACGCCGCAGGTCACCGGCGAAGCGTCGCTGGACAACAGCTTTCTCGGCGAAACGATGCAGGTCTGCGTGGTGACGCGGGACTTCCGCAAGACCATGGCAGGCTTGACTAAGACCGGCATCGGGCCTTGGCGCGTCTATACCTTCGGGCCGGATACCGTGACCGACCTGACCTACCGGGGCCAGCCGGGCCGCTACTCGATGAAGCTCTGCATCGCCTTCAGCGGCAGCATGATGTGGGAGATCGTGCAGCCGGTCGAGGGCCCGAACATCTACGAAGAGTTTCTGGAAGCTCACGGCGAAGGCATCCACCACGTCGCCTTCGACTGCAACGGCATGGCCTGGAACGAGCGGATCGCTATGTTGGAGTCGCGGGGCTTTGCGATGATTCAGTCGGGCCGCTGGCAGGGCAAGGTGCCCTACGCCTACTTCGAGACCGAGGGCGAGACCACGACGACCTTCGAGACCTTTGAGATCCCGGCCGACTTCGTCATGCCGGAGCCCGAGGAATGGTATCCGGGCCCGCCGCCGGGCACCTAACGCCGCAATTGAGCCTTAGAAGAGAACGACGAGCAGCGTAAGCAGGGCACCGGTCCACAGCTCGGTGCTGAAGCGGCAGCTGAGGTCGGGCAGCAGCTCGCGCCGCCGATAGCCGACCAGACCGAGCGCGACTGGGTCGATCTCGCCGGCCAGCGCCGCGTCGAGCACACGCCGCGCGTAGTGCCGCACGAAGCCGGGCGCCTTGCCGTCGCTCAAATAGCGAGCGAAGACCGGCTCGAGTCGTTTTGCCTCCGGCTTGCGGCCGTGCCACTGCTGCCAGGCCGCCTGGAACAGATCGAACTCGCTGACCGCTGCCGTTTCGGCCGCCCGGTTCACCAGTTCCATATCTTCGGGAGGCGTTTCGGTCACACGGAAAAGACGCTCGAGAATATCGCTGAGACGCAGTCCGCCGAAGCCTGCGAAGCCGACGCCCTTGGAAGATGTATTCCGCCTATACATGGCTCAAATCCTCACCCTACCTGGGTTGCCGGCGCCTGAATCCTGCGCCCTGGCCAAATGCCATGGGAGAAATGTTAGGAGGCAGGAGGAAAGGAATGGTTAAGGGCGCTGCGACGATCGGCTAGTGTGATTGCAAGGCAACGCCAAGACGACATTGGCATGCAGCACTGGAGATGATCGCATGACAGCTCTGCTGATCGCCCAGCTGGAGGTCCAGGATCCGGAAGCCTTCGCGCCCTATCGTGAGGCGGTGCCGGCGGTCATCGAGCGCTTCGGCGGCCGCTATCTGGCGCGCGGCGGCGCGGTCGAGGTGCTGGAGGGGGAGTGGGACGTGCCGCGCCTGGTGGTGATCGCCTTCGACAGCCTGGAGCGGGCCCGAGAATTCTACCACTCGCCCCAGTACCAGGAGATTCTGCCGCTGCGTCTGGCTGCCGCGAAGAGCAGCGTGGTCATCGCCGAGGGCGTGTGACCGCTCGGAAAAAGCTCTCAGAGCATCATGGAGTAACTATCCCATGCAACCGTCTCGCACCCCGCTGCTTGCATCGCTTTCCTTGCTCCTGACCGTCGCCGCAGGGCCGGCCACCGGCAAGGCGGCGGGTCTGGAAAACGGCCATGACTTTCTCGCCCGTAGCGCCGAGAGCCAGGCGGACTATGTGGCCGGCCTGTCCGATCAGCTGGTGCAGCTTCACCAGGCCGGCCTGGTGCGCGGCTTTCGCTGGTACGAGCGCTGCCTGGCCGGCAAGGGCAGCGGCGCCCTGGCCCAGGCACTCGTCGACTATATCGAGGCGGACCCCAGCCGGGTGCCCGAGCCGGCCGCGCGCAACTTCATCTGGGCCGCCACGCAGATCTGCCGTTATCCCTGACGCTTGGCCGCGCCGGAATTGACAAGGGTCATTTCACGCCCTGGCCGGAGCGGTGACATTTCGGACCTTGCTGTCATCCACCAGGATGCACTTGGCCCATGCCTCGAACTGGCGAGACCGCCCCATGACGCTTCGCAGACCATCGTTCATCTTATTGATTTCCTTAATCTTTCTGGGTCTGCCCTGGGCAGCTGGTAGAGCCCTCGCGGCCGATGAAGCGGCCGCACCGGGCGACTTTCACGCGCTGTTCGAAGCGCGCTGCATGGGCTGCCACGGCCATGCCGGCGACTTCGCCCGACAATCTCTCGTTCTAACCGACGGCGTCCTGCGCGGCCGCGAGTCAGGCCGAGAGATTGCGCCCTTCCTGCGTCGTCACAAGGGCGGCCTGGATGCGGAGCAAACCGCTCGCTTCGTCGCGATCTTCACCAAGCAAGTTGAATCCGGGGGCCTGTTCCAGGAGCGCTGCGGCATGTGTCACGCCAGCGCCCGAGGCGTCGTACGCAACTATCTGATCCTGCGCGACGGCGAGCTGGTCGGCCGCTACAGCGGCCGGGACATCCGCCGTTTCCTGACCGAGCACGGCCGTTCGAGCGACGAGGAGGCGGCCGAGTTCTACGACACGCTACTTGCCATCGCCCAAGGCGGGCGCTAGATCGTTCCGCAGCACCTCGGTCTTGAATTCGGTAACCATTCTCCCTTGATAATGCATTCCCGCTTCCCCGATTCGGGGAGGGGATCGGTTCGAGCTTCGTATAGTCGCCTGCGTCCAGCTGGACGCAGTTTTTTGTTTGGAGGCCAGTATGGCCGCGTCCCTCAGGTCCACCTGGGCCCTGCTGCTCGGCATCGCCCTCATCATGCTGGGCAGCGGCCTGCAGAGCACCCTGCTCGGCGTGCGAGCGGGGCTGGAGGATTTTCCGACAGCTATGACCGGCCTGATCATGTCGGCCTATTTCGCCGGCTTTCTGGCCGGCTCGGTCGCCGCGCCACGGCTGCTCCAACAGGTCGGCCATGTCCGGGTCTTCGCCGCGCTGGCCTCGCTCGCCTCGACGGCGGTCCTGGTCCATGCCGTCGTGGTTGAGCCCTGGACCTGGATCGCCATGCGCCTAATGACCGGCCTCTGCAGTGCCGGCCTCTACGTTGTCGCGGAGAGCTGGCTGAACGACCGGGCGACCAACGAGACCCGGGGACAGCTGCTGGCCACCTACATGGTGATCGTGCTGGGCGGGGTCGGCGGCGGGCAGTTCCTGCTCAACCTGGCAGATCCCTCCGGCTTCGAACTCTTCGTCGGCGCGTCTATCCTGATCTCCCTGGCCCTGATCCCGATCCTGCTGACCGCCACGCCGGCGCCCGACTTCACGTCGCCGGCGACGATCGGTCTACGACAGCTCTACCGTGTCTCGCCGCTGGGCGTGATCGGCTGTTTCGGCATCGGCATCGCGCAGAGCGGGCTGTGGGGCATGTCGGCGGTCTATGCAGAGAGCATCGGCTTCTCGATCGCCGAGATCACGTTCTACGGCGGCGCGCTTTTCCTCGGCGCCATCGTTTTCCAGTTTCCCCTCGGGCGGCTCTCCGACCGCTTCGATCGCCGACAGGTGATCACCGGCGTCGCATTCGTCGCCTTCGCGGCCTCGATCACTGCGGTCTTCATCGGCGAGTTTTCGATCTGGCACAGCCTGGCGGTGATATTCGTGATCGGCGGCATGTGCATGCCCGCCTACTCGCTCTGCGTCGCCCATACGAACGACTTCCTGCAGCCGGCGCAGATGGTCGCGGCGAGCGCCAGCCTCTACTTTGTCTACGGTGTCGGCGCCAGCTTCGGCCCCTTCGCGACGGCCGGCGTGATGTCGCTCTATGGGCCGCCCGGCTTCTACTTGAGCCTGGCGGCCGCCTGCGGCGCGGTCTTCCTCTTCGCGCTGTACCGCATGACCCGGCGCGCGGCCGTGCCCCTGGAAGAACAGAACCCCAGCGTCATCGTACCGGCCCAGGCCTCGCCGGTGTTCACCGAGCTGGCCGCCGAGATGCTGCACGAAGAAGCCGAAGAGGCTACGGACGGCACCTCGTAAGTCGCCTGGAGCCTCAGCAGTCCAGCGTATTGTCGCGTTCCCACGCGCTGAGGGTGGTGGAGTAGCTCTTCCACTCCTCCAGCTTGAGCTTGACGTAAGCCTCGACCAACTCGTCGCCGAGGCCCTCGCGCAGCACCTTGCTCTTGTCGAATAGGCGCACGGCGTCCAGCAGGTTGAGCGGCAGGCGACGGATGCGCTTTAGGCGGTGGCCTTCCTCGTACATGTTGATGTCGAGGCGCTTGCCGGGATCGCGCTTGTTGGCGATGCCGTCGAGCCCGGCCATCAGCACACCGGCCTGCAGCAGGTAGGGGTTGGCCGCACCGTCCATCAGGCGCAGCTCGAAGCGGCCTGGGTCAGGGATACGAATCATGTGGGTGCGGTTGTTGCCTGAGTAGCTGATCGCGTTCGGCGACCAGGTGGCGCCGGAGAGGGTCACCGTGGCGTCGATCCGTTTGTAGCTGTTGACTGTCGGGTTGAAGACCGCGGCCAGAGTGTCGGCCGAGTTCACGATGCCGCCGAGGAAGTTGTAGGCCAGCTTGGAGAGGCCAAGCTCGCCCTTGGGATCGTGGAACAGATTCTTCTTGCCCGTCTTGTCCCAGACCGAGACGTGCGCGTGGCAGCCGTTACCCGTGAGGTTGGCGAAGGGCTTCGGCATGAAGGTCGCCCGCAGGCCATGATTCTCGGCGACCTGCTTGACCATGTACTTGAAAAAGACGTGTCGGTCGGCTGTCTTGAGGCAGTCGTCATAGTCCCAGTTCATCTCGAACTGGCCGTTGGCGTCCTCGTGGTCGTTCTGGTAGGGCCCCCAGCCGAACTCGATCATGGCGTCGCAGATCTCGCTGATCACGTCGTAGCGGCGCATCAGGGCGGCTTGGTCGTAGCAGGGCTTGGCCTGGGTATCGCGCTCGTCGGAGATCGCCCCGCCGTCGGGCGAGACCAGAAAGTACTCGCACTCGACGCCTGACTTCATGCGATAGCCCTTCTTGGCAGCCTTCTCGATCTGGCGCTTGAGGGCGACGCGTGGCGAGGCTTCGACCTCCTTACCGTCCATCCAGAGATCGCCGGCCAGCCAGCCAACCTCCGGCTTCCAAGGCAGCTGAATCAGGCTGTCGGGATCGGGGATGGCGAACATGTCTGGATGGGCCGGCGTCATGTCGAGCCAGGCGGCGAAACCGGCAAATCCGGCGCCGTCCTTCTGCATATCGCCGATCGCGCGGGCCGGCACCAGCTTGGCGCGCAGCACGCCGAACAGGTCCACAAAGCTGATTAGGAAGTACTTGATCTTGCGTTCTTTTGCGATTTTCGCCAGATCGCTGGACATTCCCCGTCTCCTTTACTGACGTCGTGTTCGGTTATGAAGTCCGCCGCCGCTAGCCTGCGCCCGCCGGTCCCGGGCAATAGCGGTGGACGAAGTCCCGCATGTCGCGGGGCGATTTGATTTCAATAACCCGGCAATCCGGCCGGCGCCGCTCGATCTCGGCGATCAGCAGGGGCCGGACGTTGCGGTGGATGTCCCACATCATGTGCAAAAGGCGACCGGTGACCGGCAGCATGGGGCAGCCTGGCGGCCCATCCGGACGGGGCCGGAAGAAGCAGAGAAACTGCCGCTTCATGGCCCACCAGTGGTGGTGCCACAGCGGCAGATCGACAAAGACGATGGTGTCAGCACGATCGAAACGGGCGCGGATCGACTCGAGGCTGCCGAAGCCGTCGAAGATCCAGCGTTCGCGCTCGATGATCTCACCTTGCGCGCGCCTGAACTGGTCCACCAGCGTCGGCTGCCAACCAGGTTGCCACTGCAGGTGATCCACAGCGTAGAGCGGCAGGCCACGCGCTGCGCTTAGCCGGCGCGCCAGGGTCGACTTACCGCCGCCCGCGTTCCCGACGATCGCCACCCGTGTCACTCGGCTTGCCCCCCGCGACGCATTTGCTTCGTTTTATGCTTGCGCCCAGCTTCGATTTCCCTATCGGCCGGGTCAAGTCTGCTTACCGCGCAGGAGTCCTTTGCCTGCCTCCGACGCGGCTAGTAACGATCCTTGCCCGGTATCCAGTCCGTACCGGCGAGCGGCACCTGGGCCATAGCTGCGGCTTCGACAGTCACGGCGACCAGGTCTTCCGGCTCCAGGTTGTGGACGTGCGTCTTGCCGCAGGCCCGCGCGATGGTCTGCGTCTCCAAGGTCATGACAGCCAGGTAGTTCGCCAGCCGGCGTCCGGCGCGCACCGGATCGAGCCGCCGCGCGAGCTCTGGATCCTGCGTGCTGATACCGGCCGGGTCGCGGCCTTCGTGCCAGTCGTCGTAGGCGCCGGCGGTGGTTCCGAGCTGGCGGTACTCTTCCTCCCAGTGCAGATCGTTGTCACCCAGCGCGACCATGGCGGCCGTGCCGATCGAGACCGCGTCGGCGCCGAGCGCCAGCGCTTTGGCCACGTCTGCGCCGCTGCGGATACCACCGGAGATGATGAGCTGCACCTTGCGGTGCATGTCGAGGTCCTGCAGTGCTTTCACCGCCGGGCGGATGCAGGCCAGGGTCGGCTGGCCGATGTGCTCGATGAAGACTTCCTGGGTCGCCGCCGTGCCGCCCTGCATGCCGTCGACAACGACCACGTCGGCGCCGGCCTTGACCGCGAGCGCCGTGTCGTAATAGGGCCGCGCGCCACCGACCTTGATGTAGATCGGCTTCTCCCAGTTGGTGATCTCGCGCAACTCGTGGATCTTGATCTCCAGGTCGTCCGGACCGGTCCAGTCCGGATGGCGGCAGGCCGAACGCTGGTCGATGCCCTTGGGCAGGGTGCGCATCTCGGCCACCCGGTCGGAGATCTTCTGGCCCAGCAGCATGCCGCCGCCGCCGGGCTTGGCGCCCTGCCCGACCACCACCTCGATGGCATCGGCCTTGCGCAGATCGTCCGGGTTCATGCCATAGCGCGACGGCAGGTACTGATAGACCAGCTGCTTGGAGTGGCCGCGTTCCTCCGGCGTCATGCCGCCGTCGCCGGTCGTGGTCGAGGTGCCGGCGGCATTGGCGCCGCGCCCCAGCGCCTCCTTCGCCTGGCCCGAGAGCGAACCGAAGCTCATGCCGGCGATAGTGATGGGGATCTTTAGCTCCAAGGGGTTCTTGGCGAAGCGCGTTCCCAGCACCACGTCCGTGCCGCAACGCTCGCGATAGCCCTCGAGCGGATAGCGCGACATGGAGGCGCCGAGAAACAGCAGGTCGTCGAAGTGCGGCAGCCGGCGTTTCGAGCCGCCGCCTCGAATGTCGTAGATACCAGTGCTGGCGGCGCGGCGGATTTCCGACAGGGTATAGTCGTCGAAAAGGGCCGACTTGCGCGGTGTCGTGCGGGGCGTGTCAGTGTCCACGGTTCGCCTCAATATGCATCTGCATGATCGACGTTGAAGTTGTAGAGCTTGCGGGCCGAGCCGTAGCGCCGGAAGTCCTTGGCGTCCGCGTCGATCCCGGCGCGCTCCAGCAGCCCAGCCAGGGTTTCCAGATGCTCTGGGCCCATCTCCTTCTCGACACAGTCGGCGCCCAAGCTTTCCACCTTGCCGCGTACGAAGAGCTTCGCCTCGTAGATCGAGTCGCCGAGGGCCTCGCCGGCGTCGCCGCAGATCACCAGATTGCCGAGCTGCGCCATGAAAGCGGACATATGGCCGACCGAGCCGCCGACCACGATGTCGATGCCTTTCATGGAGATGCCGCAGCGCGAGGAAGCATCGCCCTCAATAACAAGCAGGCCGCCGTGGCCCGTGGCGCCTGCCGATTGGCTGGCGTTGCCCTTCACGCGCACCATGCCGGAGATCATGTTCTCTGCCACGCCAACCCCGGCGTGGCCGTGCACCGTGATTTCCGCCTCCTTGTTCATGCCGCCGCAGTAGAAGCCGACATGGCCCATGATCTGCACGTCGAGTGGCGCCTGCAGACCGCAGGCGATGGAGTGCTGGCCCATGGGATTGGTGATCACCCAGTCGCGTTCGTTGCTCTCCGCGGTCAGCGCGTTGAGCTTGCTGTTGATCGCCCGCAGGCCGAGCTCCTTGAGGTCCAGTTCCGTCATGTCACGGTCGGCTCCGGCTCTTTGCAGAGACACTGTCATCGCGGGATCCCACTAATGCGCACTTTGGGCGTCGCCGCCCCAGGTGTAGATGGTCTGCGGCTTGGGCTCCCAGATCGTCGCCCCATCCGATCCAGGCAGGGTTGCGATCGAGCGGTACTCGGTCGCCATGGCGACCCAGTCGTCGGTCTCGGCCAGCACCGCGTGCTTGCAGGCGATCGGGTCGCGCAGCACGGCAAAGCCATCGCGCGTGCCGACGCAGAAGGTGTAGAAGCCGTCAAGATCGCGAATGCTGTCTTCCAGGGTCTGATGCAGCGAGGCGCCCTGGCGCAGTTTCCAAGTCATGTAGGCGGCCGCCACCTCGGTGTCATTCTCAGTCTGGAACTCCAGCCCCTCCCGCCGCAAGGCCTCGCGCAGCCGGTTGTGGTTCGACAGCGAGCCGTTATGGACCAGGCAAAGGTCCGCGCCCGTCGCGAAGGGGTGCGAACCGGCGGTGGTCACGGCGCTCTCGGTTGCCATGCGGGTATGGCCGATGATGTGGCTGCCTTCCGCCTGGTCCAGTCCGAAGCGGTCGTAGACGTCGTCGGGCAGGCCGACCTCCTTGAAGATCTCCAGGCTCTCGCCCGAGCCGACCAGACGCACATCAGGGTGGGCCTCGCGCAGCCAGGCCACCACCGCCTTCTCCGCGCCGTCGGTGATCAGGATGCAGTGCGTGGCGACCGGGCGCACCGAGGCTTCGCAGCCGAGCGCCTGTTCCAGGCCCACGTCGATCTGCTTCCAGTCGAAGTCCTCGTCGTCATGGGCGAGCGAGAACTTGGTGAGGCCCGAGTTCACCGGATCGCGATAGATGGCGACCCCCGCCGAATCCGGTCCGCGGCTGGTCATCTCCGACAGCATCGGCCGGAACAGCGCCCCGAGCTGCGAGCGCAGCTCGGGGTTCTTTATGTAAAGACCGACGATCCCACACATGACTTGAGGTCCTTGTCTCAGCAGACCGCCCTCGCCGGGCGGATTCGCTCCAGCCATTCAGACAAAGCAAAAAATGTTCATAAGAGGAACAATTAGCACAAATGGACACCCGGCTCAATCATAGAAATGAGGCTACTGGCCGGCCGCCAATGTCCGGCTTTTGGCGGTCGGCCGATGGCGACCGGCCGTCGGGCGCCCTATCTCACCCGGGCTCAGAGCCTCCCTCGCCGGAGCGCGCGTGCTGCGGTAGGCCGTCGTCGATGGACAGCCAGGCTATACGCTCGGCCGTGTGGACATGGAAGGCGGGCGGTGCGCCGCCGGGATCGTCGAGCGTGCCGACGAAGAGATCGACCTCGTCGGGCCGCTTGACCGTCGCGTAGGCGATCGGGCTGCCGCAGCGCCGGCAGAAGGAGCGGGTCACGCCCTGGGAGGATTCGAAGTCCTGCGGCGCCTCGCCGGAGAAGCTGAGCGCGCTGCGGGCAACGCCGATGAAGGGCACGCTGGCCGCGCCGGTCTGGCGGCGGCAGCTTTCACAGTGGCACATGCAGGTCCAGCGCGGTGCCTCGGTTACGCGGTAGCGCACGGCGCCGCAGAGGCACCCGCCGGTGAGGCTTACACTGTCATCCATGGTTCGCTCAATCCTCGAACTCAATCCTCGAACCTGGGCTGCGCGATCACCGACAGCAGGCGGATCGGCAGAGACAGGATCTCTTCCGGGCCGTGCGGCGCATCGGCGTCGAAGAACAGGGAATCGCCCGGTTTCAGGTGGTAGGTCTTGTCGGCGTGGCGGTAGATCACCTCGCCCTCCAACAGATAGACGAACTCGCTGCCGGGATGCTGAAAGAGGGGAAAGACCTCGGATTCCTCGGTCAAGGTAACGAGATAGGGCTCGACCGAGACACGCTTGCCGACCGAATGACCGAGCAGCCGGTACTGATGGCCGGAACGGGTGCCGCGCCGCTCGATCAACAGCCCCTCGCCACCGCGCACCAAGGTGGCGTCGCGCTGCTCCTCGTACTTGCGGAAGAAGGAGGTGACCGGAACGTTGAGCGCGGCCGAAAGCGCCCGCAGGGTGGCCAACGAGGGCGAGGTCATGCCATTTTCGATCTTGGACAGCATGCCCGGCGACAAGCCGGCGAGCTTGGCCACCTCAACCACCGTCATGTTGAGCTGCTGGCGGAACTGCCGGACCTGGCGGCCGATCGCGATCTCCAGGCGGTTGTCCTTGTCCTGGCCCGCCGACTCCGTGCCGCCCACCTCGCTCAGCTTGGTCTTTCGTGCCTTCGCCGTCACCGAGATTGCCCTGTTTATGGACGAATAGCCTATCCGCCCGCGATTGATACGATCAAGGAACTTTCCTGGCAAGAAACGCCGTCGACTGCCAGGCAAACAGGGGGATACGTCCGCCGTCCCGCCGGCCTTAGGCGTTTTCCTCGTCCGGCACTGCCAGGGAGCGGTAGCGGCCGCGGGCGTAGAGCAGCGGCTGACCGTCGCTATCGCAGTCCATACGGCTTACCTCGCCGACGAAGATGACGTGGTCGCCGCCGTCGTGGGTATAGCGGGTGTGGCATTCGAAGCTGGCCAGCGCGCCGGGCAGGATCGGGCAACCGGTATCCCAGCTGTGGTACTCGACGCCGCGCCACTTGTCGGAGCCCGGACGGGCGAATTGGTCGGACAGCGCCATCTGGTCGTCGCGCAGCACATTGACCGCGAAGTGGTCATTGGCGAGGAAAGCCGGCAGGCTGAAGGCGCGGCGGCCGAGGCTGAAGAGCACCAACGGCGGCTCGAGCGAGACCGAGTTGAAGGAGTTGACCGTCAGGCCGACCGGCTCTCCTCGGGGCCCAAGCGTGGTCACGATGGTGACGCCGGTGGCGAAGCAGCCGAGCCCTTTGCGGAAGTCCTGCGGATCAAGCTGCATGGCCGAAACGCTTTACCGGGAGTCATGCCAGCAGTCCAGCCCGGATTTCTCCTCTGGATGGGGCTTGGCGATCGCCACACAGAGGAGGCCGGAGTTTGTCAGTGGAGGCGGAAAAGGACGAAGTTCGGATCGCTGTGGATCGGCTCGACGCCCTCTGCGCTATAGGTCCGGAGGGTGTAAGGATTGATCAGGATCAGATAGAGCGGCTCGGTAACGGCGGCCTCGGCCACAAGAGCCCGGCCCCGTGCAATCACGCGCTCCAGATCCTCCACGGTCTCCACTGACCGCGGCTTGTAGTCCTGAAAGCGATAAATCTCCGCATAGCGCGGCCGGACGTTCAATGGCTGCTTGCCCACATCCGCGTAGAGGCCCGGAACGAAGATCCGGCGGTCCAGCATGGCCAGGTTGGAGATCTGGGCCAGAGGCCGAAAGCTGTCGTCGTAAAACCGCTCGTAGAAGCTCCTGTCCCGCATCTCGCGGGCTTCAATCATCAGGCTCGAGGAGGCCATTTTGTCGAAGCCCTCCTGAAAGCCCTCGACGATCTGCTCGTACTTGGCCCAGTCGTGGGAGATCGCCGCGGCACGCAACAGGAAGACCGCGCCGATCCCAACCATCAATACGCAGTTCCAAGTGGTCGACCGGATCGAAACCGTGGTGATGCCGACCAACAGGTAGAAGATGGCGAGCGGGATCCGGGCGTCGGCGTAGGCGCTGGAGAACAGCCTGGCCGGCAGCAGCAGCCAGGCAAGGGTCAAGAGGGCCACCGACAACAGCATCTCGGGCGCGAAGCGGATGGCACGCTGGCGGATAAGGACAAAGCCGGCAAGCAGCAGGAAACCGCCGGTCACCAGATCGACAGCCAGGTTTCTGGAGGTGATGGTCCGCAGCGCGAAGAGGAGCTTACGATCCCAAGGCGCGAAGACCATGTGCCTGGTCACCGCCTCGCCCATTGGCGAGCCCAACACCAGCACCAGCAGGGGAACTGCAAGGGGTAGGCCGAGCAGCACCAGCCTGAACAGCGCGGTCCAGCGCTCCCGCTTCCAACTCTTTACGGCGCGGTAAAGCTCAAGCCCGGCAACTGACATCGCTAGGCAGCCAAAGGCGGCGAGATGGCAGTAGAACAGAATCTGTCCCGCGATCAGGCCGAACAACAACCTTTGCCAGAGCGGGCGATCGCGGATGAGGATCCAGAGGCCGAGAAACCAGAGGAACAGGCCCACGCCGAGCAGATAGCCGATGAAACCGAAGGACAGAATCCAGTTGTGCAGCAGCAGGCAGGACATCGCCGGCCAAAGCGTCAGCCGGCGATGAACCGCGTAGTTCAACACGAACACGCCGCTGAAGGTTACGGCCATGACCAGAAACAGGAATAGCCGACCCGCCTGGGGCGCGGAGACCAGCTGCGCAATGACCAAGGCGACCACATCGGTTCCGATGTTGGCAATGTTGAAGGTGCCCAGTTCGTACCATCGGGAATAGAAATCGCCGTCGGCACCGTCCTGAAGGATCTGCTGCAACAGGTGTATGCGGGCGATATGCGCCTGAAAATCGATCGAGGCGGGGAACTCTGTGAAGCAAAGCGGCAGTCCGGCAAGCAAGACGCCAAGGATCACGACGGCCGCGGCTTCCCGGCCGCTGAGCAGCCGGTCGAAGCACAGAGCACCGCCGTTCTGCGCTGCAGGTGCGTTAACGGCGCTCGGTGGCATGGCGTCTCAGTTCACCCTTTGCGACGCCGAGGCGATCTCGGGAGCCATTTCGCTCTGCCAAGCCGCCGCACGGCTGCGCGCCGGGTTGAAACTTTCGACGAAGTACAGTGGGCGCCTCTTCGTCTCGTCGAAGATGCGACCCAGGTACTCGCCAATGATGCCGAGCGACAGCAACTGCACGCCGCCGAGAAAGAGAATCACCACCATGAGCGAAGGATAGCCGGCAACCGGCGTACCGTAGGCGATAGTCTTGAAAACGACGATGAGGGCATAAACGAAGGCCATGAGAGCAACGGCGAGGCCAAGGTAAGTCGCGAGGCGAAGCGGTACGAAGCTGAAGGAGGTGATGCCGTCGAGGGACAGCCTGGCGATCGTCCAGTAATCGTATTTGGTTTCGCCGGCCGCCCGAGGGGCACGGTCAAACGGCACCTCGGTCTGCTTGAATCCGATCCAGGTAAAGAGGCCCCGCATGAGGCGGTGGCGTTCCCGTATTTGCTTTACAGCGTCAAGGCTGCGCCGACTCATGAGCCGGAAATCGCCGGTATCCGTGGGGATGGCGATGCGACCGGTAAGTCGCTTCATCATACGATAAAACAGGAAGGCCGAGAATTTCTTCAGCCAGGTCTCGCCGGCGCGGGACTGGCGGCGGGCGTAGACGACGTCGAAGCCGCGCTGCCATTCGGCTATCATATCGGAAATCAGCTCCGGCGGGTCCTGCAGATCGGCGTCGAGAATGATCACGGCGTCGCCGAGTGCATAGTCGATGCCGGCGGTGAGGGCGATCTCCTTGCCGAAGTTGCGGCTTAGATCGAGAAGCGCGACCCGCTCGTCTTGGTCGCGCAGGTAACTGAGCCGCTCGGCCGTGCAATCGGTGCTGCCGTCGTTGACAAACAGGATGACGAAGTTGAAGGGTAACGAGTTTATTACCTTTGTGAGCCTTTCGTAAAAGATATCGATGACATCTTCTTCATTGTAAGCACAGATAATCAGCGTAATCGTCTTCTTAGCCCCTGCTTTCATGTCCCAGTCCTTCTCAACTCGAGGCGGCTGTTTTATGACCCTCTCTCCGTCGTGACCAGCAGCAAGCATAGACTCTTGGGCGAGGCGGCCCGATTTAGCATAGTCGGGGTGATCAATACCTTAATCGATTTCGCCGTTTTCTTCTTTTTGGTCTGGGGCATTGACCTTCACGTCGTGCCCGCAAATGTCTGCGCTTTCGCGGCCGGCGTGACCAACAGCTACTTTGCGAACAAGCACTGGTCTTTCCGGCACAGACGCTCGCGCCTAGGAACGGGTGTACAGCTACCCCTGTTCGTCGCCGTCAATCTCGGCGGCATGGCCCTGTCGACCCTCATTGTTTGGGGACTTGCCGACGTCGTGCCCCTGGTGGCCGCCAAGGTCTTGGCGACCGGCGCGAGCTTCGTCTGGAACTTCATCGGAAGCCGGCAGTTAGTCTACCGCAGGGCCTCCGACGGCTAGAACAGGCCACCGACCGCCTTCCGGGCCAACCGGCCTTGCCGGCGCCCGCGGCAGCAACGAGGACGCGATCAGAAAAAGGCCGGCTCTCGGAGAGCCGGCCTTTCCACTCTGTCGCTGCGTCCGATCCGGACGCTGCAGGTCGCCGTTTAGCTGCCGACCACTTCGCGAAACTTCTTCTCCGCTTCTGGGTCGGTCTGCAGATAGGACTCCATGGAATCGTCCATGGCCTCCATCCAAGGCGTGTGATGCACCGGCGCCATGGTGCCGGTCATGAGCGAACGGTAGGCGTTGTTCCGGAAGCCCATGATGTCGTCCATCTTGTGGTGCTCCCACTCGACGAAGGTCTTGTTGACGCCGTCCACGTCGAAGCTCGGGTAGTCGGTCGCGTCGATCAGCTCCTGCACGTAGTCGCCCTGGTAGTAGATCATCTTCTCCGGGTCATCGAGCGTCTCTTCGCGGTCGAGCCAACGCTGCTCGTCCTTGTCGCGCGCCGCCCGGTCGGGCACCTCGATGCGGCCCATGATGACGTCGCGCACGTACCAGGCCTGCGCGTCGAACATGTTGAAGGTATAGAACTGGTCCTGCATGCCCAGGTAGCTGAGCTTGGGATTGTCCTGCCAGAGCACGCCCTTGTAGAGGCCCGGCGCCCACATGCGGTTGGCGGTCTCGAGGCGCAGATCGTCCGGCAGGAAGGGGAAGTAATGCAGGTAGCCGGTGCAGAGGATGATCGCATGGAAGTCCTTCTTGGTGCCGTCCTTGAAGGTGCAGGTGCGGTTCTGGATCTTCTGCAGCAGCGGCAGCTCTTCCCAATTGTCCGGCCATTTGAAGCCGGTCGGGCCGGAGCGGTAGGTGATGGTAACCGAGTTGGCGCCGTACTTGTGACACTGCGAGCCGATATCCTCCGCGGAGTAGCTGCGGCCGACGATCAGGATGTCCTTGCCCTTGAACTCCAGCGCGTCACGGAAGTCGTGGGCGTGCAGGACGCGGCCGTTGAAGCCCTCGAGGCCCTCGAAGTAGGGAACGTGCGGCGTCGAGAAATGCCCCGAGGCAACCACCACATTGTCGAATTCCTCGGAGCTCATATGGTGGTCGTTCTTCATGTCTTGCGCGATGACCGTGAACTTTCCGGTCTCCTCGGAATAGGTCACCATGCGGACCGGCGTGTTGAAACGAATCCAATCGCGCACGCCTGCCTTCTCGACCCGGCCCTTGATGTAGTCCCAGAGCACGGCACGCGGCGGATAGGAGGCGATCGGCTTGCCGAAGTGCTCCTCGAAGGTGTAGTCGGCGAACTCGAGACATTCCTTCGGGCCGTTCGACCAGAGATAGCGATACATGCTGCAATGGACCGGCTCGCCGTACTCGTCGAGCCCGGTGCGCCAAGTGTAGTTCCACAGCCCGCCCCAATCGCTCTGCTTCTCGTAGCAGACGACTTCCGGAATCTCGGCACCTTTGCTGGCGGCCGACTGAAAGGCGCGAAGCTGCGCCAGACCCGAAGGACCCGCGCCGATGACGGCGACACGTTTCGTCATGGAAACCTCCTCGTTCTCGTTTCTCGCTCTTCGGGACCGGCAATCCAAACGCTTCGGGCGGGCGTGACCCACGGTCTAACCCTCGCTTCAGCTTACAGCCTTGCAGACGCAGCCTGCCGTCCCTCTCTCCCTGCGTATCACCTTGATGAACGCATGATGTTGCCCCGGAACGCAACGACCGATCGCATCGCGAGCCGCGCGCCCCAGCCCGTCTAGTCCCATCGCCATCCTAACGCTTCGGCTGTGCGGTGTTGTTGTTCGTTGACCGAACCCGCCGCAGTCGATCGACCAATTCTGCACAGTCTCTAACCGATGTTCAACCAATTCCAATCCATTTGCATGTGCGAAAGCGCTGCCCGCCGCTGCCGTAAAGCAGCATCGGTGCCCAGTGCAGTAGATCCGAGAGCTGGCGCCGTACGGGAAGAGCCGAAAAATCCTGAGAATCAAGCGCGTGCAACATTCTCAGCGCGTTGCCTGGCCGGCGGTGCTCAAACGAAACACGGGCCTGTGCAATTCGAACCATTTTCGAACCACCGCGCCTATGCGGTTGAATTTGGCGGCTGGTTCATTCTAGACTTCATGCGAAAATTATTAGGCGCAGCGCAGAACTCGGGGCTCTTCGCCGCGTCGGGTGCGGGGAGATGAGGCGATCGGCAATCCTTCTTGCCAGACACGACAGGGCACAGGCGTCACCCCGCTGGAGCTGCGCTGCCGAACCGGGATGACCGAGCAAGCTGTCGCAGCCATCGGAAAATTGCAGGGCGAAACGGTGGGGCAAAGCGTTAGGATCGCAGTAACGGGCACATAAACAGGGAGAAGCACCATGTCATCTGGAGTCATGCGCCGGCCCTTTGGCCGCAGGTCGATCGGCCGCAGAGAGTTCCTTGGCACGACGGTCGCCGGAGCGGCGCTCGCAGCAACCTCGACGCCGCGCATCGCTTTCGGCGCCAAAACGGTGAAGATCGGTTTTCTCGCGCCCCTGACCGGTGAAGTGGCCGCCTGGGGCCTGCCGGGCCTCTATGGCTGTGAGATCTGGGCCGAGCAGGTGAACGCGGCCGGCGGCATCAAGATCGGCGGCGAGCCGCACATGGTGGAGATGGTCTCCTACGACAACGAGTACGCGCCGGACAAGGCACGCACCGGCGCCCAGAAGCTGATTCACGAAGACGACGTGAAGTTCATCATGATGCTGGGCGGCGACACTTGGCCGGCGGTGCAGCCGATCGCCAATCAGGCGCGCATGTTGGTCTCCACCCTGCTGCCGAGCGACCTCTCACCGGACACCCCCTTCCTGATCGCGCCCTGCGAGGTGCACCCGATCTACAACGTGACCGGCGTGCAGTGGCTCGCCGAGAACAAGCCGGACCTGAAGACGGCAGTGATCTGCGCGCAGGACGACTCGCTCGGCCGGCCGTCGGTCGCTACCTATCTGGCGGCCTTCGAGGCGGCGGGCATCGAGATGAAGGACGATCCGCTGTTCTTCGACCTCTCGACCACCGACTTCGCGCCCGTGGTCACCAAATTGCTGTCGAGCAACCCGGACATCCTCTGCCTCGACACGGCCTATTCCGACTACGTCCATCCGATCGTCGAGCAGGCTTTCCTGCAGGGCTACGAGGGGCAGATCATCTCCTGCACCGCCGACTTCTACGATCAGATGATCGACAAGACGTCGAAGGAGTTCATGGAAGGCATGATCTTCCAGTTCCCGGACTTCGACGACACCGCGCTCAACGACCCGCGGGTCAACTTCGCCGACCCGAACGGCTTCTTCGCCGAGTACAACAAGCGCTGGCCGGGCGAGTGGGGCGCCGTCTCCTGGGAGTACGCCTCGATCCTCGATCTCTGGAAGGCCGGCGTCGAGGCCTCCGGCACGGTCGATCCGGCCAAGGTGCTAGCTGGCATGAAGATCGGCGGCAAGGGCAAGCACGCCTTTGGTGAAGCCACCTGGTGGGGCAAGGACCTCTTCGGCATCGACAACGCCCTGGTCGGCGACTGGCCAGTGGTGGTGATCGAAGACGGCAAGGCGCGGATCAAGGAATTCAAGTCGATCCCGGCCTGGTGGGAGAAGAACGGCAAGACGCTCATCAAGCACTTCGAGGCGATGGGCGAAATGTACTATCAGCGCGGCTAGAGCCTCTGTCCGCGTGACGAGCGGCGCCTTGCGCCGGCGTCGGCTGATGCAAACGACCTAGAAGCGAGCCGGGACCGGCGCCAGGCGCGTCCGTCCCGGCCTTCCTTTCCGGCACAAGACGATCCGATGTTCGAACTGCTGCTCCAGACCGTCGTGAACGCCGTCTACGTGGCGAGCTTCATGGCCCTGATCGCCGTCGGCCTGGTGCTGATCTTCGGCGTCATGGGTGTGATCAACTTCGCCCACGGCGAGCTCTACATGCTGGGCGCCTATACGGTGGTTTATCTCTACGCGGACCAACAGCTGCCGTTCTACTTTGCGGTTTCGGTGGGGCTGATCTTCGTCGGCCTGGTCGGTGTCGGCATGGAACGTGCGCTGTTCCGACCTATGCGCGGCAATCCGCTGGGCGGCCTGATCATGTCGATCGGACTGCTGCTGATTCTGCAGGCCCTGATCGTCATGGGCTTCGGCGTGCGTATGGAGCATATCTCGCCGCCCTATCAGGTACCGATCGCGCTCTTCGGCATCGAGGGCGTGACCATTCCAGCGCAGCGTCTCATCCTGATTCTCGCCGCCGTGGTGCTGCTCGGCGCGCTCTGGATCTTCTTGCGCCGCAGCCGGCTCGGCTGGGCCATGCGGGCCTGCGCCCAGGATGCCGAGGCCGCGGCCCTGCAGGGCATCTCGCTCAACCAGACGGCGCGGCTCGCCATGTGCATCGGCGCAGCGCTGGCCGGCGTCGCCGGTGCGCTGACCGCGCCGCTGGTGCGCACCTTTCCCTACATGGGCCATTCGGTGATCGTCGCCGCCTTCATCGTCATCATCGTCGGCGGCATCGGCAGCCTGGAAGGCGCTATCGTCGCCTCGATCCTCTATGCCTTCGTGCACACCTTCGTCACCACCTTCGTCGATGGCGTCATCGCCGACATCGTCGGCCTGGTGCTGATGATGCTGGTGCTGGTGATCTGCCCGACCGGGCTGTTCGGGACCAAGGAACGTGCGTAGCAACGGCCTCTGGACGGCCGTCTGGCTCGTCGCGCTCTACGCGGTGCTGATCATCCTGCCGCACGTGGTCTCCTTCTCTCAGAAGGAGATCCTCGTCTTTCTGATGATCAACGTGCTGCTGGTGGTGAGCTATCGCCTGCTCACCCTGACCGGCGAATGGTCGCTCGGCCACGTGGTCATCATGGGCGTCGGCGCCTATGCCTCGGCACTCTACTCCAAGGCGGTCGGCCTGCCGGTGCCGCTCGCCATGCTGATGGGCGCGGTGATGGCGGCGCTGGTCGCCTTCGTGCTCAGCTTCCCGCTGTTCCGCATGAAGGGCTTCTACTTCCTGATCGGCTCCTTCGCCGCCGGCGAGATCATCCGCCTCCTGTGGAAGCGCTTCCGCGAACCCTTCGGCGGTCCCAAGGGGCTGAAGCTGCTGCCCTCGTTCCCCGACCTCCAGATCGGCGAGGTGACCATCGCCTTCTTCGATCCGGTGGCTTACTACTACCTCTGTCTCGTGGTGGTGTTGGTCTCGCTACTGATTCTCTACCGGCTGGAACGCTCACGTGTCGGCCTCACCTTCCACGCGGTGCATTGGCAGGACAAGCTGGCCGAGGCGGTCGGCGTCAACACCTGGCGCTACCGCACCCTGGCCTTCGTGACAGCGTCGTTCTTCGCCGGCCTAGCGGGCGCGTTGCTGGCCCACTACCTGACGACGATCAACCCGAACCGTTTCGATGTGGAGGAAATGGTCTTCGTCTTGATCTGGGTCATCGTCGGCGGCACGGCGACCTTTTACGGACCGATCCTCGGCGTCGTGGTGTTGACCATCATCAATGAAGTGATCCTGCGTCACCTCGGCATCGACCAGGCACGGCCTCTGATCTATGGCGCGATTCTGATCGCGACCATGATGTTTCTGCCGAACGGCCTGGAGAGTCTGGTGCCCAAGATCCGTGCGGTCTTCGCTCGCCGCACGCCACTCAAGGACGCAGCCGAGGCCGACTGATACGAGACCACGACACTTTGTCGTTTTGTGCCGTTCCCGTCGCCGACTAGTTAACGCTATATTAACAACCGTGACGCTAGGCTCGCGTCCGGATTCGGGGCTGCCTGGGGACGGAGGTCGCGACAGTTATGGAAGGCACCGACAGCTACAGCGTGCTGATCGTCGACGACGACAAGGCGACGCGGCAGAGCATCGCCTGCTATCTCGGCGCCCGCGGCATCACTTGCCTGGCGGCGGAGGACGGCGAGCATGCGCTGAACGCGATCGAGACGCATCATCCGGACGTGGTGCTGCTCGATATCATGATGCCGGGCTTGAGCGGCATCGAGGTCGCCTCGCGCATCGCCAAGATCGAGCCGCACCCCAAGGTGATCCTCATGTCCGGCTATGCCGATGCCATGGCCGAGGCAACCAAGGCGAGCCTCGACGTCTTCCGCACGATCTGGAAGCCGGTGCCGCTCAAGCAGCTGCGGCAGTTCCTCGAACTGGCCGTCGCGGACGGCGCGCAACCCTCTACCTGACGGGACGGTTCATCTCGCGAACCACGGCTCAAAGCTGCCAGAACGGCTTTTCCGATTCGCGCTCAACCTCGCACCGGGTCAATCCCAGGTCGCGCAACTGGTGGTCGCTCATTTCCGCTAGTCTGTAACGCTGTGAGGCACGCTCCTGCCACAGCAGGAGGCAGTCGATCACGCGACGAAAAGCACTCCGGCGGCGCGGCGCGTAGCCGGCGCGCAGGCCGCGCATGACCGTCGCATTCGACACCTCTGATCCGATCTTGGACATGACACGCTCCTTTCTTTCCCTTTGCGGACCTGGTCCGGTTCGCCTTGCCGAGAGTCATGCCATCGGTGATAAGCCCTTGTCATTCAAGAACGCTTCGCCTACGATCGAAGTATGGATGTCGAACCGTCAATCGCTGGCATCGGGGCGCTGATCGGTAATCCGGCCCGCGCCAGCATCTTGGGCGCCCTGATGGACGGGCGCGCACTCACCGCGACGGAGCTGGCCTTTCATGCCGGCGTCTCGCCACAGACCACCTCAAGCCATCTAGCCAAGCTGACCGACGCCAGGCTACTCGCCGTGGAGAACCAGGGCCGGCACCGCTACTACCGCCTGGCCGACCGGCGCGTTGCCGAGGCCTTGGAACCGCTGACCGGGATCGTCGCGCACCGCCCGGTGCCGCAACGCAGCCCCTCGAAGGAGTTGCTGCGCCTGCGCGACGCACGCCTGTGCTACGACCACCTGGCCGGCCGACTCGGCGTTGCCCTGGCCGACGCTATGCTCGCCGCCGACTACCTGAAGCGAGAAGACCGCGACTTCCGCATCACCGAAACCGGCGAAGCCTTCTTCGCCCAGGCCGGCCTCGATCTGGCGGCGATCCGCAAGCAGCGCCGCGCCACCGCGCGGATCTGCCTCGACTGGAGCGAACGGCGCCCGCACGTGGGCGGCGCCTTGGGCGCGGCGCTGGCGGCCCGTTGCCTGAAGCTCAAGTGGATCACGCGCGAACGCCAAGGCCGGCGGGTACGCCTGACCCCTGCCGGCGAACGCGGCCTCGCCAAGTTGCTGCCGAACCTGTCGCTCGCGCCGGAGGGCGCCTAAGCGATCAGCAGGACCGCGGCTAGGAGCTTGCGTCCGTCGGTAAAACCGGCCGGACGTTCCTTTCGCCAGCGTGGCAATCGGTCGCCTGTGCCGCCCGCCGGTTTGCCGAGCTTGTGCGCCAAGGTCGCGGCTCGGCCCTCGGCGGCGATCGCCTGATAGCGTTCCTGCGAGAAATGGACGTAGCCGCCCTTGTGCTTCGATTCGAGGCGCAGGTGAAAGGTGGAGGAGCGCGAGCGGCGTTCGGGGTTCATGGCCTCGATCCACGACGCCGCCGCATCCCAAGTTAGCAAGGCTTCGATCAACAGCTCCTCGGCCAGAGCCTCGTTGCCCTTGCACCTGACCGATAGCGCTTGGTTGGTGAGACTCGCCGCTAAACGCGGATCGTTGTCGGCAAAGTCAGCGCGTGCCAAACGCAGCGCCTTGCCCCAACGCTGCGCAGCGCCATCGGAGTCACCAGCGGATGCCAACTCCGCTGCCTCTTGCTGAAGACGCTCCCAAGCTAGGTCCGATTCGTGCCAGCCGGCCGCGGCCAGCGTTCGCGGGTCGACGGAGATTTCGGGGCTCGTCACGCACCCCCTCCCTAACCCTCCCCCGCCGAGGGGGAGGGGACGACAATGGCACGAGCTTTTAGCTCCTCCCCCCTTGACGGGCGGAGGTTGGGAGGGGGGTAACGAAGTACGCTCCTCATCTTGCGGCCGCTATCCGCCGAGATAGGCGCGGCGCACGTGATCGTTTTCGTGCAGATCCTGGGCCGGGCCTTCGAGGGCGACGCTGCCGGTTTCCAGCACGTAGGCGTAGTCGGCCAGACGCAGGGCGAGCTCGGCGTTCTGCTCGACCAGCACGACCGGCACGCCGCGCTTGTTGATCTCGATCACGATGTGCGCGATCTCCTGCACCATGACCGGGGCGAGACCCATGGAGGGTTCGTCGAGCAGCAGGATCTTGGGATCCGACATCAGCGCCCGGCCTATCGCCAACATCTGCTGCTCGCCGCCCGACATGGTCTTGGCCCACTGGCTGCGCCGCTCGCGCAGCCGCGGGAAGTGCTCGAAAACCATCTCCAGGTCGCGCTCGACGGCGGCCTTGTCCTTGCGCAGAAAGGCACCGGTGCGCAGGTTCTCCTCCACCGTCAGGTCGGGAAAGACTCGCCGGCCCTCCGGCACGTGGCCGATACCGGCGGCAACGATCTTCTCTGGCGCGGTTCCGTCGATGCGCTGCTCGCCCAGCCAGATCTCGCCGTCCGAGAGTCCCACCAGACCGGAGATGGCGCGCAGGGTCGTGCTCTTGCCGGCACCGTTGGCGCCGATGATGGTGACGATCCCGCCCTCCGGCACCTCCAGGCTGATGCCCTTGAGTGCCGCGACCTTGTTGTAGTGGACCGTGGCGTCGGCGACCTTAAGCAGCATGGTCGGCCGTCCCGAGATAGGCTTCGATCACCTGCGGATGGGTGCGGATCTCTTCCGGCGTGCCTTCGGCCAGGAGACTTCCGAAGCTGAGCACCGTAATGCGCCCGCAGAGCCCCATGACGGCCTGCATGTCGTGCTCGACCAGCAAAAGGGTGACGCCGCGCTGGCTGACCCGGCGCAGCAGCTCCATCATCTGGCGCGTCTCCTCCGGGTTCATGCCGGTGAAGGGCTCGTCCAGCAGCAGCACTTTGGGATCGGCGGCCAGGGCCACGGCGATGCCGAGGGCGCGCTGCAGGCCGTGTGGCAGGTTTGAGGTCAGCTCCTCCCGCCGTTCGCTGAGACCGAAGAAGTCGAGGATCTCCTCCGCCTTGTCGCGCGCCGCCGCTTCGCGCGCGCGGTTCAGACCGAGCAGCGCTTCCAGGAAACTCGTGCGCGCGTGCAGGTGACAACCGACCAGCACGTTATCAAGGACCGTGAACTCGTGGAACAGCACCGTGCCCTGAAAGGTGCGCACCAGCCCCAGCTCGGCGATCGCACTGGTGCGCAAGCCGGAGATGTCCTTGCCACCGTAGAGCACCTTACCGGAGGTCGGTGCGTAGAAGCCGCAGATCACGTTGAAGGTGGTAGTCTTGCCGGCGCCGTTCGGCCCGATCAGGCCGTGGATCTCACCTTCCTCGACAGCGAAGCTGAGGCCGTCGACGGCGGTCAGGCCGGCGAAGCGTTTGGTGAGATTTTCGACCTGCAGAATCGGCATGCGTCTCCCCTGAGCAGCATCGCTTTTCGGCCGCCTTTCGGCTTTGGCCCGCGCGCCCCAGCGGCTGGGCGCGGCGGCTGTCGCAGTCTAGCAAATGCGGCTGGAAAAAGCGGCTGAAAAGGCGATGATTCCTAGAAAAATCAAGCTATTCTTGGCAAATAGACCGGCCTCAGGAGGCCTGAACGGGAGCCGCCCAGCGGGTCGGGGGGAAGGCCATGGACGAGTCGATCTTCACCACTGAAGCGCGCTTCGAACCCTGGTGGTGGGAAGCCGCCCCGCGCCCCGCCGGAGATGCGTTCCAGGTCCCGAAAAGCGCCGATGTGGCGATCGTCGGCGGCGGCTTCACCGGCCTCTCCGCCGCCCTGGAGCTGGCCCGCGCCGGGCGCAAGGTGGTGGTGCTGGAGGCCGGCGACCTGGGCCAAGGCGCCAGCAGCCGCAACGGTGGCATGATCGGCAGCGGTCACCGCGTCGGCTTCGGCGTTCTCTGCAAGCGCTACGGCGAGACAACGGCCGAGGCCATCATCAAGGAAGGCCTGGCCTCGCTCGAGTTCACCGTCGATCTGATCCGAGGAGAGCAAATCCAGTGCCACTTCCTGCGTAGCGGCCGCTTTCGCGGCGCTTGGCGGCCAGCGCACTACGAGGCCTTCGGCCGTGAGGTCGATTTGCTGCGCAGCCGCTTCGGCGTCGAGGCCGATATGGTCTCGCAGAGCGATGCCTGGAAGGAGGCCGCGACCGACGCCTATCACGGCGGCTGCATCTATCACGCCCACGGCGGGCTGCATCCGGGCCTGCTGCATCAAGGGCTGCTCGACCGCGCCATCGCCTCCGGCGCCATCGTGATCGGAAACCAGGCCGTCAGCGGGCTGAGCCGCGGCGACCAAGGCTTTCACGTCCGCGTCAACGGCAAGAGCCTGGCAGCGCGTGAGGTGATCGTCGCGACCAACGGCTATACCGGCCCTGCGACGCCAATCTACCGCCGCCGCCTGGTGCCGGTGCCGAGCTACGTCATCGCCACCGAGGACCTGGGCGCCACGCGCATCCGCGACCTGATCCCGAATGGCCGCATGATCGTCGAATCGCGCGCGCGCCACTGCTACTACCGCACAGCGCCCGACGGTCAGCGCATCCTGTTCGGTGGCCGCGCCGCGGTTTCGGTGATCGACACCAAGACCAGCGCCCAGCGGCTCTACAAGCTGATGACCGACCTCTTTCCAAACCTGAAAGGCGTCAAGATCAGCCATTCCTGGAGCGGCTTCGTCGCCATGAGCCGCGATCATCTGCCGCACGTCGGCCTGCGCGACGGTGTGCACTATGCGCTCGGCTACAGCGGCTCCGGGGTCGCCATGGCCCCTTACCTGGGCTGGAAGGCGGCCCGGAAAGTGCTCGGCAAGGCCGACGGCGACAGCCCTTTCGACGGCACGCCTTTTCGAGCCGTGCCCTTTTACAACGGGAAGCCCTGGTTCCTGCCCCTGGTCGAGCGCTACTACCGCTTTCTGGACCGGCGCGAGGGCTCGGCGTAATCGACAGTCGGGCGCCGTTCCGGCATTATCGACGCCAACAGGCTCCCCCCTCCGCACGAGGCTAGAACCATGAGCGAAAGCATCACAGTCGCCTGCATCCAGAACTGCGCGACACCCGACCTCGAGGCCAACATCGCCGAGACCATGGCCATGACCCGCGAGGCTGCGGGCCAAGGCGCGCGCTTCATCTGCCTGCCGGAATACTTCAGCGCGCTCGACGTGGAGAACGGCCGCCTGAAGATCCCGTCCTTCCCGGAAGACCAACACCCGGCGCTGCCCGCCTTCCGGGCCTTGGCCGAAGAGCTCGAAGCCTGGATCCTGCTCGGCTCCCTGCCGATTGATGCGGGCGGCGGCAAGGCGGTCAACCGCGGCTATCTGCTGAACGCGAAGGGTGCGGTCGCGGCGCGCTACGATAAGGTGCACCTCTTCGATGTCGACTTGGCCGACGGCGAGAGCTACCGCGAGTCGGCGACCATCGCGCCGGGCTGCGAGGCGGTGGTGACCGACCTGCCCTGGTCCAAGCTCGGCCTCTCGATCTGCTATGACCTGCGCTTCCCGCAGCTCTACCGCGCCATGGCCCAGGCCGGGGCCGAAATCCTGGTGGTGCCGGCGGCCTTCACCAAGACCACCGGCGAGGCGCACTGGCATATCCTGAACCGCGCCCGCGCCATCGAGAACGGCGCTTTCGTCATCGCGCCCTGTCAGTGCGGTGTACACGCCGGCGGCGCGGCGACCTATGGCCACTCCCTGATCATCGATCCCTGGGGCGAGGTTCTGGCTGACGGCGGCGAGGACCCGGGCGTAGTGATCGCAGAGATCGACTTGCCTCGCGTCGCCGAGGTGCGTGCCATGGTTCCCTCCCTGCGCCACGACCGGCCATTCAGTCCGCCGACGCTGTCGAAAGCCCACGCGGCGGAGTAGACGCGGCCACAGAGCGGCGTTCGAAGGCTTCCGAACGGCTGCTCCATCGGATGCAGGTTTTGATCCTCACCCTGGGCTCGCGCGGCGACGTGCAGCCCTTCGTCGCACTTGGCACGGCGCTGCGGTCACGCGGACACGAGGTCACACTTTCGACGGGTCGTGGCTTCGAGACGATGATCGAAGCGCAAGGCCTGACCGCCGCACCTCTGTCGGATGACGTGCGCGAACAGGTCCGATCGCCGGAGATCCAACAGGCACTGCGTTCCTTCTCCGGCAAGGTTCGTGCCTGGCGGACGGCCAAGGGTTGGTTCCGCCGGCAGCTCGACGAGATGTGGGCCATAGCGCGCGAGGTCCGACCCGACCTTATCGTCTATCACCAGGCGAAAGCGCTGGCATCGCCACACATCGCCGAAGCCCTGCAGATCGTCGCCATGCCGGTCGCGCTGATACCGGCCTTTATCCCGACTGCAGCCTTCCCCAGCCTTGCGGTCCCTTGGCGGAGCTTGGGGCCCGTCGGCAACCGCCTGAGCCATTAAGCGCTCAACGGTCTGATTTCGGGGCTGCTGTCCGGCAAGGTCCAAACCTGGCGCCGCGAAAGCCTGGGGCTCGCAGGCAGGGTGCCGGCGGTCTGTTCGACGGCTACGCCCCAAAGGGCCGAAAGGTCCCGCGCCTTCATGCCTTCAGCCGCCACCTGGTGCCACGGCCCGACGACTGGGGCGAACGGGAGCAGGTCACCGGCTATTGGTTCGCCGATCAGGCGAAGGACTGGGAGCCGTCGGAAACACTGGCGCGTTTTCTCGACGCAGGACCACCGCCCATCTATGTCGGCTTCGGCAGCATGCCGAGCGAAGACGCCAACAAATTGGCACGGATTGTCATCGAAGCACTGGACGCCGTCGGCGAGCGTGGCGTTCTGGCAAGCGGCTGGGGCGGGTTGGACGACAGCGTCCGGTCGGAGCACGTTCATTTGCTGGAGACCGCACCACACGACTGGCTGTTTCCTCGCTGTTCCGCTGTGGTGCACCACGGCGGCGCCGGCACGACGCACGAGGGGTTACGCTGGGGACGCCCCTCGGTGATCTGCCCGGTGTTCGGCGATCAGCCGTTCTGGGGCCGCCGCGTCTTGGACATTGGCGCTGGACCGGCGCCCGTGCCACAGAAAACCCTGACGCCGGCAACACTGACGCGGGCGCTCGCGGCCACACGCAGCCCGGCCATCGTCTCCCGCGCGGACGAGATCGGGTCGAAACTTCGCGCCGAACCTGGAACCGAGGGTGCGGCTTCGGCAATCGAATCGTTCATGGCGCCGTAAGACGATCCGCCAAGCGGTCGTGTGCGGCACGGATGTGGTCCGGACCGATACCGCAGCAGCCACCAACGATCTGCACGCCGCGTTCGACCCAGTCGGCCGCCTGCTCGGCGAAGACTTCTGGCGCGCAGACCGTGTCGAACTGCCAGTTCGGCGATATGTAGCCGCCCGAGTTAGGATAGGCCGCGACCGGTCCGTTCCAGACCCGCTTCACGACATCCAGAGCAGCGCTCGTCACATCCATCTCCGAATGCATCACGGCGACGATCGCTTGCACACCCTTCGGCAACTCGGCGACCACATCGCGCAGCACGTCCCCCAGCATCATGGGTTTTCCGCCGGCGGTCATCTCGCGCGCCAGGGTCTCGACGCTCTCGCCGTCCTCGCCCCAGAGGCAGGTGAAGCCGATCATCACGGGCAGGTCGGTCACGGCCGCGGCCTGCACGGCGAGGTTTGTGACTTCCACGTCGTAGAGCATCTCCAGGACGAAGAGATCGACGCCGCCTTCCCGCAACAGCCCGACCTGTTCCTCCAGGTTGGCGCGCAGGCGGTCCGTCGGCGGCAGGTTGCCGCGGTCCGAGCCCTTGGCGTAGCTGGAGACGGAGCCGCCGATCCAGAAGAGTCCGTCGCGGTCGGTGGCAGCCAGGCTTTCCTTGAGCAGGGCCACGGCGGCGCGGTTGAACTCAGCCACGCGCTCGCCATGGCCGGCCGCTTCGAGCACGTGGCGCGCCGCGGCGAAGCTGTGGGTCAGATGGATGCGCGCGCCGGCCTCGATGTAATCCTTGTGAATCGCACGCACGAGGTCCGGATGGCTGGCCAGCGCCAGCGCGCTCCAGGCGGCCTTGTTCATCGGAACGCCGCGCCGCTCCAGCTCCGTCCCCATGGCACCGTCGAAGAGAATCACATCGCCGCGCGCCAGGCGCCGCATCAGGTCGCTATCGGCCATACCGGCCCCCCTACATCCGGGCTGATCGTACGTTAGCACGTTGACCAACCGTCCCGGCGATCCCCTGAAGGGGGTATGTCGGTTGAAGGCGGAGGCGCGGCTACGTAGCATGGCGGCCTGCGCCACGAGCGCGTTCAAAAGGGCAGCGGGATACTATCATGGCCGAAGATCTTTCCGCGACAGTCGTGCAGCTGGAAGCCGCCCAGGCACAGATGCGCGAACACTTTCTCGGCTGGCAATGCCGCCTGCGGCAGTACGCCGTGCGCCAGGGCGACGGACGGCCGACCTCCGGCATGCGCCCCGACGTGACGGTGGGTGACGACCCGAAGCCGCTGGGCCAGATCACGGTGCTGATCACCAAGCAGGCGCCGGAGGAGAGCACCGCCCAATTCCGCCACATGGTGCGCAAGACGCATGATCCTTCGCAGCGCCTGGAGAGCGCGCTGAAAACTCTGCAGGCGACCTACTACCAATATCCGCGCGAGTTCTCCGACCTGATCACCGCGCTCTTCGGCCCGGGCTCCCAAGCGGCCGAGCGCCTGGTGCAGATCGGTCGCTGCCGGCTCGACTTCGAGCAGTACAGCCAGTGCTACAGCATCCCCTGCCAGGTGCGCCGCCTGGCCGAGGCGGAACCCGCCTATCAGGCGACCTATTGGCACAACAGCCTGTTCAATCCGAACCTGCCGAGCGGCGTTTCAGTGTTGGCCTTTGCGCCCGACTGGGCGCACGCGGCGGCCGAGCCGCCAGTGGGATGAGGCCTGCTGCAGCGCGCCCTGTGGCGCCCGTTAGCGGCCTTTGCTACGATCCCGGCCTTGCTGCGCGCCCGAACGCTGAGCACAGAACGATGATCGAGGAGCAAAAAGCCTTCCTGGCTCGATAAGCCGCCACGGCATCACAGTGGGCTGAACGCCGACTGCCAATTGCAGTCGAGCTCGAACATCACGCGCTCTCCAAGGGTTTCATCGCCATGTTACGCAAGCTTGCTCCGGCGCCGAACGCGCCCCGTTCTGACGTCGTCGAAAACCTACATGGCCAAGAGATTGCTGATCCCTTCCGGCCGCTGGAAGACCTAGAGGCTGAGAAAACCAAGGTCTGGATCGAGGCGCAGGATCGCCGCAGCCGCGCCTTTCTCGATGCGCTTCCCTCGAAGGGCAGGATCGAAGCCTTCCTGCGCCGGGTCTGGGACTATCCCAAGATGGGCGTGCCGGTCCGCTATGGCACGCGCTACTTCTATTGGCTGCGCGAAGGTATGAAACCGCAGAACGCGCTCGCCTGGCGCGACGGTCTCGATGGCGAGCAGCACATCCTGATCGACCCGAGCGAGCTGTCCGATGACGGGACTGTTGCGCTGAGCGGGTGGAAGGAGAGCCATGACGGCGAAAGCGTCGCCTATCTGCTCGCCGAAGCCGGCAGCGATGTCGTCACCTTGCGCATCCGCAACGTCGCCAGCGGGCGCGACTACCCGGAAATCATCACCTGGTGCAAATTCACGAGCATCGCCTGGCGCCCGGACAACCGCAGCTTTCTCTACAACCGCTGCCTAACGCCAGAGGAAGCGCCCGAGGGACGCTGGGACCTTTACTACCGAGTCTACCTGCACCGTCTCGGCCAATCGCCGGAACAGGACGAGTTGATCATCGAGGCGCCGGGAGTGGCGAACCGGAAGTTTTTCCCGATGACCTTCCCCGGCGGCCGCTATCACGGACTCTACTTTCGAGACAGCTTGGCGCCGCAGGGCGGTTTTCGCATCGCGGCCGCCGACGAGGAGCTGACCTGGCACACCGTCGTCGAGCCCGGGCTTGCGCGCTTCTGGCCGATCGGTGTGGCGCCCGGCGATGACGGGGACAGGCTCTACGCCATCACCGATCTGAACGCCCCGAACTTCCGACTGGTGGCGCTTCCGCCGGGCCAGCCCGAGGTGTCGAACTGGACCACGGTCATCCCGGAAAGCGACGACGTGCTCGCCTACGGCGTACTTGCCGGCGGCCGTCTGGTGATCTGCAAGTGGCGCGATGCGGAGCCGCGGCTCTTTTCCTTCGGGCTGCCGCCAGAGAACGATGTCAGAGGGCTCACCTTGCCCGCGGGCTCCACGGCGTCTCTAGCTCGGCCCCATCCGGAAGATCGGCGTTTGCTGCTCGGCGTCACGAGCTATCGCAGCGCGCAGTCGATCTACAGCTACGATCTCGACGAGGACCGCCTCGAGATTTATCGCGAGAGTGCCATCCCGGAGGATCTACGGGACTGCGTCGTGGAGCGCGTCTTTGCCCGCTCTCGCGACGACACCAGGATTCCGATGTGGTTGATCCATCGGCCCGACATCATGCCGGCTCCCGATACACCGGCCTTCCTGACCGCCTATGGCGGATACGGCAATAGCAGGTATCCTGGTTTCAGCTTTCCCTGCCTGAACTGGGTGCGCAACGGCGGGCTCTACGTCGTGGCAAGTATCCGCGGCGGCCAGGAATACGGGGCTAAATGGCACGACGCGGCACGCGGTCACGCCACCCATAACCGCTTCGACGACTTCATCGCCTGCGCCGAATGGCTGATCGACAATAAACTGACCAGCGTCCGTCGACTCGCCATAGTGGGCGGGAGCCACGGGGGCCTGCTGGTCACGGCTTGCATGCTGCAACGGCCCGATCTTTTCGGCGCGGTGGTGTCCATGGTGCCCGTCACCGACATGCTGCGCTTTCACCGCTTCACGGTCGGCGGCGCCTGGGTCTCCGAATATGGCTCGCCCGACGACCCTGAGGACTTTTCGGTCTTGCGCGCCTATTCGCCACTGCACAACGTCGATCCGGAAACGGCCTATCCGCCGATCTTGATCACGACCGGCGACCATGACGACCGGGTCGCCCCGCTGCACGCCTATAAGCTCGCGGCGACGCTGCAGGAGTGCGGCCATCCCGATAACAAGGTGCTGTTGCGGGTCGACCGGCGCGCCGGCCACGGCATGGGCAAGCCGACCGAGAAGATCATCGCCGAGATCGCCGACATCCAGGCCTTCCTCACCGCAGCCCTGGGGATCGAGGGCTAACCCTGGGGCTGGAGGCTTCCCGCGGTGCTGGACGTCGCTTCCCCTACTTGCGCTAGAGTGGACGGAAACCGGATAGGACCGTGACCATGACGGAGATCGCCCATCGACAGAACGCGCAGCGAAGCGACGCGGAGGTGCTGGCCGAGCGGCTGCCGGCGCTGCTGCCCGAGGCGCAGACGCTGGGCCAGGCGGAGATCCCGAAGGGCACGGTGGCGCGCTACATCCCCGAGCTGGCGAAGGCCGATCCTGCGCACCTGGCGATCGTGGTGCGGACGGTCGACGGCGAGCGTTACGAGATCGGCGACACGGAGGTCGCCTTCACCTTTCAATCGGTCTCCAAGGTCTTCGCCCTGGCATTGCTGCTGCGCGAGCGTGGTCTCGACATTTTCGACAGTCTGTCCTGCGAGCCGAGCGGCGATGCCTTCCACTCCATCGTGCGGCTGGAGGAGGAGCAGGGCCGGCCGCGCAATCCCTATATCAACGCCGGCGCCATCCTGGTGAGCGGTGCGCTGCCGGGCGACGATCCCACGGCGAAGATCAACCGCCTGCAGAGCTTCCTCGCCGACATCTGTGACGCCGAGCCCTTTCCGCTCGACGAGGCGGTCTTTCGTTCGGAATCAGCGACCGGCTTCCGCAATCGCGCGTTGGCCAACTATATGCAGCACTTTGGCCGGATCGCCGATGCCAAGGCGGCGGCCGAGACCTACTTCCGACAGTGCTCGCTCTCTCTGACCGCGCGGCAGCTTGCGCGGCTCGGCCTGTTCCTCGCCAGCAGCGGCGTCGATCCGATCTCGGGACAGCAGGTCATCAGCCCGGAATGCAATCGCACCGCCGTCGCCCTGATGGCGACCTGCGGACTGTACGACGAGGTCGGGCAGTTCGCGATCTCGGTCGGCCTGCCGGCCAAGAGCGGCGTCAGCGGCGCCATTCTCGCCGTGGTGCCGGGCCGCATGACGATCGCCACCTACAGCCCGGCGCTCGGGCCCAAGGGCAACAGCGTCGCCGGGCTGAAGGTGCTGCAGTTCCTTTCCGACGAACTGGGGCTATCGCTTTTCGGCTGAATCTTACGAGGACAAACCCCATGACCTATTGCGTCGGCGTACTGGGCGAGAGCGGGCTGGTCTTCGCCTCCGACAGACGGACCAACGCGGGCGTCGACCATATCGCCAGCGTGCGCAAGATGTTCGTTTTCGAGGAACCGGGCGAGCGGGTGGTCGTGCTGATGACCGCAGGCAACCTGGCGATCACCCAGGCCGTGGTCTCGCTGCTCGAAGAGGCCTGCCGCAGCGAGCCCTGCGAGTTCAGCCTGATGACCGTGCCGACCATGTTCCAGGCCGCGCGCGTGGTCGGCGACACGCTGCGCGAAGTGCATCGCCGCGACGGCGAGCACCTGCAGCAGCAAGGCATCGGCTTCAGCGCCGGACTGCTGCTCGGCGGCCAGATCAAGGGCGAGCCGCCGCGGCTGTTTCAGATCTACGAAGCGGGCAACTTCATCGAGGCTTCGCCGGAGATGCCCTTCCTGCAGATCGGCGAGACCAAGTATGGCAAGCCGGTGCTCGACCGGCTGCTCGCCAGCGCAACGAGTCTGGAGGAGCGGGCGAAGTGCGTGGTTGTGTCCTTCACGCCGACGATCCGCAGCAACCTCTCGGTCGGCCTGCCGCTCGACCTGCTGTGCTACGAGACCGACAGCCTGAAGGTGACCTGCCGTAAGACCCTGGAAGAGCGCGATCCCTACTTCGATGCGCTCGACCGCGGCTGGGGCGAGGCGCTCGCCAAGGCCTTCGCCGAACTGCCGCCGCCGCCCTTGACCTGAAGAAAGGCAGCCGGGTCGGCAGCAGCCCGCGGCGAGCGTGCCGCGACGGTCAGTCGACGATGCGCCGCGCCAACCAGTCCGCGAAGGCCGAGACGTTGGGCTCCATCCAACTGAAGCGGCCCGGCGGGGCAAACGGCAAGTCGAGTCCGGCCTGCTGCTGCTCAAGCACCGCGATGTCCTCGGCGCTGCCGGACTATGCGGAACGCGTCCATGCGCTTGAAGTAGGCATCGGCGCGTTCCGCATAGTCCGGCAGCGCCGTGGCGGCAGGCGAAAAGCAGAGTGTCATGGCCGTCGTGGTGCGGTTCGGCGCGCTGGGATAGACCTCGTGCATCCAGACCGCGTCGCGGGAGGCCGCGAAGGCAAAGCCGGGAAACAGCCAGGTGTAGCGCGTGCCGCTACGGTTGCGGCCGGCCAGCGTCTCGATCACAGGCATGGCCATGTCGTCGCGGCCCTGCACCAAACCGCTGGAGCCGTTGTTGGTTCCGAACTGGGTGACATAGTGGCCGCTGGTCGGCTCGGGCGGGTCCGGAGAGTCGTATACCCCCTTTAGCATCTTCGGATGCACCCGGCGCAGGTGGTAGTACTCGTTGAAGACCTCCAGATAGAGCTTCCAGTTGCAGGCGACCTCCAGCTCACGGCGGCGGGCTATGACGACATCGGCGAGGCTCCAGGGCGCATGAAGCTCGGAGAAATCGCCCAGCCAGACATCCAGATCCGGCGCCGTTGCATCGAAGCTGAGAAAGGCGAAGCCGTCGCGGCACTCGAGCCGCAGCGGCAACAGGCCATTGTCCTCCTCGCGGAAGTCCGCTGTCCGATCCATTTCCGGTGCGCCGGCGAGCCGACCATCGAGCCGGTAGGTCCAGCCATGAAAGAGACAGACGATCGCGCGGCAGTTGCCTTCGCCCTGCAGCAGCTGCGTGCCCCGATGGCGGCAGCTGTTGGCGAAGGCGCGCAGTACGCCGGCCTGATCGCGCAGCAGCAAGGTTGGAACGCCGGCCAGGGTAAAGGCGGCGAAGTCGCCGGGCTTGGTCAGGCGGTCGGCGCGGCCGATACAGTTCCAACCGCGCCGGAACAGGCGCTCGCGCTCAGCTGCTAAAAACGCCGGGCTGGTGTAGCACCAGGACGGCAGACTCTCGGCCTGGTCCGGTGGCCGCATGACCGCCTCGAAGTGTCGCCGGTCCAGAAAGTCGGGCGGCGCGCCATCCAGCTCCGAGACGAAACCCGTGCCCCTCTTCGTTGGCATCTACAAAACCTCCCGTCCGAACCTCTACGGGCAAGTCTTCCATCGAAGCCGGGGCACGGCAATCCTCAGCATCCGAAATCAAAGCCCCGCCCACGGCAGGGTGGACGGGGCCTCGGTCGGCCGACGCCGGAAGGTTCAACCAGGGAAGGTCAGAACTTGGCGTAGGCCTTCTTGAGGTCGACCATGGGGTGTCTGGGTGACATCTGGAATTTGATGAGCAGCTCGCGGGCGATCATGTCGCGGTCCTGCTGGTTGTCGGGCAGGGCGATGGCCTCC